>WNGB01000421.1_pt1 | contig 88644 bp, 85 predicted proteins | sample 5400681 | NCBI WGS metagenome assembly WNGB01 (sample SAMN13153367, study PRJNA577476) | soil metagenome | isolation source: 115 cm soil or saprolite under grassland replicate 2 | place: USA:California | collected 2016-06-15 | reverse complement strand
CGGCAGCCGTGCAGCTCGGCGACCACCCACCACCGCGCCCAGCCGGCGTCCGATACCACCTGCTCATCCTGCGGGCGGCAGCACGCTCGACCGCTCCGCAACCCCAATTTCAATAGCCGTTTCACACCAGCCTCCTAGCGCCGTCCCTCTGAGACGTCCGCGCCGCGCCCGGGCGGCCCGGCGGCGGTGGCGGGGTCACGGCCGCGCCGGGGTCGCAGGTGACGAGCCCGGTAGCGGCGCCGGCGGGCGTGACGGCCGCCCCTGCGGACGACCCGCAGGCGGGACCCGGACAGACCGTGGACGGCGACGACCACGCCCGCGCCGATGGAGACGTCGCCGACGCTGAACACGTTGTGCAGGGGAACCGGCTCGGGGATCGCGAAGACGTCGCCGAGGAAGCCCAGCCGCGGCTCCCGCACCAGGGCCGAGTTGACGTAGCTGTCCCGATGCAGCGGCAGCCCCGCCCGATCGAGCGCGGACGCGGAGGCGGGCATCACGCCGCCGTTGGCGCTCATGGCGATCAGGTTGAGCAGCGCGCCGAGACCGATCAGCAGCATCCCCGGCAGGTGCCGGTTGGCGATCACGAACACTCCCGCGATCGGATAGGAGCCGAGCTGGATCAGCGGCCGCAGCGATTCCGGCAGGCCGGGGAGGCTCAGGCTGACCACCTGGAGGCCGAGCGCGAGCAGCAGGATCCATGCGAGCCGAGGGCGCACGTCGGCCAGCGCGGAGAGGCTGCCGCCGAGCAGCGGGACGGCTAGCGCGCTTATCAGGACGATCGCGACGAGGAACATCGAAGCCGTTCAGCGCGACAGACCAGGACAGCTACCGGTCAGGTCGCCCCTCTACCGAAATAGGCCTGGTTCACTATAATTCAACTGTCTGTCATCTTCGAGATCCCTGATAGCTAGGTCCTGGTAGCCAGGATCTGGAGGATCGATCAGGGAACGTGCCGCGCCGGTCCGCCCCCGCACCAGCACCGAAGGAGCGGGCAGGTGACGCGACCGGCGTGGGGGGCGGCAGGGCCTCGGGAGGTGAGGCGGATGGGGACGGACCGGCGCCTCGAGCCGGTTCCGACGGCGGTCGCGCCGTCCGGCCCCGGGCGGCTCGCGTATCCCCTCGCCGTCTCGCTGGCCGGGGCCGGGCTCCTCCTGGCGGTGGTACCGGCGGGCATTCGGGCGCTGCTGGAGGCGCCGAGGCCGATCGCGGTCCTCGGTGCGCTGACCCTGGTGGCCGCGCTCGCACCAAACCTGGCCGCCCACGTCAACGGTGCCCGGCCCTTCCCAACCGATGAGCCGAGCGCCTGGTCGCAGCCCTTCGCCTTCGCGGTCCTGCTCGGCTGGGGGATCGCCGCCGGCGTGCTGGTCACCGGCGCCACCACCCTGCTGGCGGCGCTGGCCGGCGGCCGGTCGCCGCGGCGCTGCCTGTTCGACGCTGCGAGGCTCGTCCTGGCGATGGCGGCGAACGCGCTGGCCGCGGCCGAGCCCGGCCCGCGGGGCGGCTCGATCGTCGAGGAGCTTCGGCGCCGGGCGAACCTCGGTACCTGGACCTCCGCGCTGCTGCTCGGGCTGGCCCCGGCGGTGGTGGTGACCGCCGAGCGCCACCTCCCGCTCACCCCGCTGCTCCTGCTGCCGGTCGCCGCCGTGTACCTGGCGGCCAGCGCCGCGCTGCGGGCGGAGCGGGAGCACGAGCTGGCCGAGCGCGAGCGGGCGCGCGCCCAGGCGGCCGCCGAGACGATGCTGGCGACCGTCTCGCACGAGCTGCGCGCGCCGCTCACGGTGGTGCTCGGCTCGCTCGACACGCTGGCGACCCGCGACGCCGCGCTGGAGCCGGAGCAGCGGCGCGAGCTGGTCGCCATGGCCGCCCGCCAGGGTGAGCGGCTGAAGCGGTTGGTCGAGCAGCTCCTGGAGGCGGCCCGGCTCGAACAGGCCGAGCTCGGGCCGGCGGCTGGCGACGTCATCGACGCGGTCAAGGTGGCGCGAGAGGCCGAGCGGGCCACCGAGCTGTGCCACCCTGGCCGCCAGGTTCGCCTGGACGCCGGCAGAGCGCTGCCGGTGCGGGCCGCGCCGGAGACGCTGCTTCAGGTGCTCACCAACCTGCTCGACAACGCCGTCAAGTACTCCCCGGCGGGGACCCCCATCGGGCTCCAGGGCCGCCCCCTGGGCGGGCAGGCGGTGATCGCGGTCATCGACGCCGGCCCCGGCGTCCCGGCCGCGCAGCGGGACCGGATCTTCGAGCGCTTCACCCAGCTGGAATCCAGCGACGGCCGGCGCGGGGAGGGTGCTGGCCTCGGTCTCTACATCGCGCGCAGGCTGGCGCGCTCCCTCGGCGGTGACCTCGTGCTGTGCGAGGCGTCGACGAGCACCCCGGGCGCCCGGTTCGAGCTGCGCCTCCCGCTGGCCGACGAGGGGCCGGCGCGGATCGCCGAGCCGGAGCCCGACGGTGACCGCACTCCCAGGACGCTGGCCGGCGGGCCGGTCACGCAGGCGCGCCGATGACGAGGACGGCTGCGCGACCACGGCTGAGCTGGCAATAACTGGATCAACCTGGCATGCGGCGCTCTGGAAGGGTAGCTTATTGGTCTGCGCGGTTGGTAACCGCTCTTTACGCTTTTTGGGCCTCGTGGCCGTCTTCTCGGGAGGTGGAGCATGACCGTGGCCGTTTCGAGCGACCGGTGCGACCGGCTCGGGATCGACCAGGTCGAGCCCTGTGCCGACAACGCCACACGGCCAGCTCGCGTCCCCGGATCGCCGGGCGCGAGGTGTTGCTCTTCGTCCTGAACTCCAGGCGCTGAGCGTCCGGGTGCGGCAGGGCGGCGCGGAGGCCCGCCACTCGGGCGCGGATCGCCATCGAACGGCAATCGACTGAACGAGGCTGGCAGTCGACGCGGGGCACCCCGTCACGCTCTCGTCTTCGCGGCCAAGGAGGTTCCCGAACCATGTCTCAGCCAACCGGCGACCGTGTCACGTACCTGACGCCCGAGGCTTACGAGCGCCTGAGCGCGGAGTTGCACGAGCTCAAGACCACCGGTCGCGAGCGTGTCTCCCAGGCGATCGGCGTGGCTCGCGAGCACGGCGACATCCGAGAGAACGCCGACTACGATGCCGCCAAGAACGAGCAGGGCATGATGGAGGCGCGGATCCGCCAGCTCGAGGAGATCCTCCGCTCGGCGGTCGTCGGTACGCCACGGAACACCGGCAAGGCTGGACCCGGCATGGTCGTCCGGCTGGAGATCGCCGGCGACGAGGAGGTCTACTTCCTCGGGAGCCGCGAGGAGGCGATCGACGGCATGGACGTGCTGAGCCTGCAGTCGCCGCTGGGGCAGGCGGTGGCCGGCCGCAAGCCCGGCGAGGAGTTCTCCTACACCACTCCGACCGGTCGCGAGCTACAGGTCAGGCTCGTCGAGGCCTCACCGCGGGACTGAGCCGAGCCGGCGCGCCAGGCCGAGCAGCACCCCGTCCAGGATGTCCGCTTCGCTGGCGATCAGGCGCTGGAAACCGAAAGTCCGGCAGATCTCGTCCAGGACCAGAGCGCCGGCGGCGATCACGTCCTCGCGGCCCTTGGCCATCACCGGCAGCGCCGCCCGCTCCGCAATGGTCATCGCGGCCAGCCGCTCGGCGGTCTCGCCGATGCGCCGCGCGTCGACCGCGGCGCGGTGGATCCGCTCGGGGTCGTAGACGTCCAGGTCGAGCGCGATCGCGGCGACCGTGGTCACGGTCCCGGCCACGCCCACCACGCGCTGCGCCGAGGTCGGGTCGAGCACCTCCCGGACCTTCCCAAGGTGCTTCCGGACGTCGCGGCGCAGCGCGGCCACCTCCTCCGCGGCTGGCGGGTCGCTGGCCAGGTGACGCTCGAACAGTCGCACACAGCCGATGTCGATCGAAAGCATCGCCGCCGGCTCCCGGTTGCCGACGATGAACTCGGTCGAGCCGCCGCCGACGTCGACGACCAGCGTGCGCTCGTCGCCCGGCAGGTCGTGGGTGGCGCCCGCGTAGGTGGTCGCGGCCTCCTGGTCGCCGGTCAGCACTTCGGCCTCGACGCCGAACAGGCGGCGAACCCCGTCGAGAAACTCGTCGCGGTTGGCGGCGTCCCTGGTCGCGCTGGTCGCCACCACCCTGGTCGCCTCGACGCCGAGGCGCGCACACAGCTCCCCGTAGCCCGCCAGCACGTCCAGGGTCCGCTCCAGGGCGGCGGGGTCCAGGCGCCTGGTGCGGTCGACGCCCCTGCCCAGCCGGGTGATCACCATCTCGCGAGCGTGCTGCTCGACGACCCCGTCCCCGGCCACGTCGGCGACGAGCAGGCGGGTCGAGTTGGTCCCTACGTCCACGGCGGCGAGTCGCACGGCATCCTCCCTCGGGGTCATACGGAGGCTACCGCGGTCCGCCGTCAGGATCCCCGGCACCCGCTGGATCGCCGGCGAGGTCGACGCACGGGCCAGGGCAGTCGATCGGGTCGACCACCTGGCGGATGATGCGGCCGACCGGGTCGGCGCCGGTGGCGACCTCGTGCGCGTACAGCGCGTGCAGGCACTTGACCCTGCGGGGCAGACCGCCAACCCCAGGGTCGCCGTGCAGATGGCCCAGCGCGTCGCGCTGGGCCAGGTACTGCTCGTGCGCCTCCCGGTGGGCCGCGGCCAGCTCAGGCTCGGCCGCGACCCGCTCGGACAGGATGGCGTTCCATCCGGCCGCCTCCAGCCGTCCCACCGCCACGCTGGCCGCCGGGCACGACAGCCAGTACAGCGTCGGGAACGGGGTGCTATCCGGCAGGAACGGAGAAGTTCGGACCACGGTGGGGAGCCCGTAGCGGCAGCGCGCGGAAACCGCGACGGCTCCGCGTACCTCGCGGCCGATCTGCCCTTCGATCAGGCGGCGCTCGACCGGACTGGCCTCGGGCAGCCGGGCAGCCCAGTCTGGCTCGGCCCTTGGGTCTGAGCGCGCTCCCACCCGGTTCTCGGCCCACGGCAGGATCGCCGGATCTGGCAGGGCGGCCGGATCTGGCCGCCGCGGCGACCGGGATGGGGTTCGCGGCACGACGACTCAGCCGCGGCGGGCTTCGCGCTGTCGCTTGACGTCGACCAGGCGCTCCTCGCTGGAACGCATGAACCGCTTGAGCTTCTGCTCGAACTCGGGATCCTTGGCGGCGCGCCGCCTGGGCGCCTCGGGCTGCCAGTCGGATGCGGCCTGCTTGATGGACAGGTCGATCTTGCCGTCCTCCTTGACGCCAAGGACCTTCACGGTCACCTGGTCGTCGATTCGGAGGTGCTCCTCGACCGAGCGCACGTAGTTGCGATCGATCTCGGAGATGTGGACCAGCCCGGTCTCACCTGACTCGAGCCGGATGAACGCTCCGTAGGGCGCTATACGGACAACCGTGCCCGGGACGATGGCCCCGATCTCGGCACTCATACTAATGACTAACGCTCCTTTGCCCGCTTTCAACGGTGTAGCTGGTACGCCGCTGTCCACATGGCGGTCGAGAGGAATCGGCGAAGGCCGCACAAGGCGGCTGCCAGCCATCGTAGGGACGGCCGGGCAGACCGTCAACAATCGCACTTGCCGGCACGATCCGGCCGATCGTCCGAGTCGCCGGTGTGGCGTCGTCTTGACCCGTCCTGGCCGGTCAACGGGAGGGACCCGTGAACCATTCCCAGGCGCGCTGGTACCAGGGCGCCTTGGAAGCGGGCCTGGAGGCCGGCGCCGCCGCCTTGCCGGTCGGGGGTGTACCGGTGAGCAGCCAGGTCTGCTCGCCTGGCCTGGCCAGGTGGAAATCCTCCTTGGCGAGCTGCTCGACGTAGGCGGGGTCCTTCAGCCGGGCGCGCTCCTGGTCCAGCTGCGCGTTGGCCGCCTGGAGCGCCGCCTGCTTGGTCTGGAGCTGGCCAATGCGTCCCTGCTGGGCGACGTACTGGCGCAGCGGGTAGACCGCGGTGGCCGCCAGCACGAACAGCACCAGGAACAGCAGGATCCCGCGCGACGTCAGCCCAGGCTGTGCCCCGGCGCTTGACTCGGCGCGGCGGCCACGACGTCGCCCGCGGCCCGGCACCAGGGCCAGAACCCGCTGCGCGGAGATCCGCCGCCACCTCCTGGTCATGTCGACCGATCCTGATAGGTCCGGGCGAACGCCTGGCGTCCGGGGTAGGTCGCGGTCTCGCCGAGCTCCTCCTCGATGCGAAGGAGCTGGTTGTACTTGGCGACCCGCTCGCTGCGGCAGGGGGCGCCGCTCTTGATCTGGCCGCTGCCGAGCGCGACCACCAGATCCGCGATGACGGTGTCCTCGGTCTCGCCGGAGCGGTGGCTGATCATGGTGGTCCAGCCGTTTCGGTGGGCCAGGTCAGCGGCGTCGAAGGTCTCGCTGAGCGAGCCGATCTGGTTGACCTTGAGCAGCACCGCGTTGGCGACGCCGCGGTCCAGGCCGCGCCGGATGCGCTCGACGTTGGTGACGAACAGGTCGTCGCCGACCAGCTGCACCCTATTGCCCAGCGCCTCGGTGAGCGCCTTCCAGCCGTCCCAGTCCTCTTCGGCGAGGCCGTCCTCGATCGAGATGATCGGGTAGCGGTCGCACAGGTCGGCGAACAGCTCCACCATGGTGCCGGACTCGAGCGTGCGGCCCTCGCCGGCGAGCTCGTAACGGCCGTTCCGCCACAGCTCGGTGGCGGCGGGGTCCAGCGCCAGGGCGACCTCGGCGCCTGGCTCGTAGCCCGCTCGCCCGATCGCGGCCACCAGCAGCTCCAGCGCGGCCTCGTTGCCGGGAAGGTCAGGCGCGAAGCCGCCCTCGTCCCCGACGCCCGTGGCCAGGCCGCGCTCGTTGAGGACCGCCTTCAGGGCGTGGTAGACCTCGGCGCCCATGCGCACCGCCTCGGCGAACGACGGCGCGCCGACGGGAGCGATCATGAATTCCTGGAAATCGACGTCGTTGTCGGCGTGCGCCCCACCGTTCAGCACATTCATGAACGGCACCGGAACCACGTGCGCCGACGCGCCGCCCAGGTAGCGGAACAGCGACACCCCCAGCGAGTCGGCGGCGGCGCGAGCCAGCGCCATCGAGACCCCGAGCACGGCATTGGCGCCGAGGTTGGCCTTGTTGTCGGTGCCGTCGAGGTCGAGCATGATCCCGTCGATCGCCCGCTGGTCGTAGCCGTCCTCGTCGAGCAGCGCCGGAGCGATGGTCTCGTTCACGTTGCGGACGGCGTGCAGGACGCCCTTGCCGCCGTAGCGCTCGCCGCCATCGCGCAGCTCGACCGCTTCGAACTTGCCGGTGCTGGCACCCGAGGGGACGATCGCCCGCCCGACGGAGCCGTCCTCGAGGCCGACCTCGCACTCGAGGGTCGGGTTCCCCCGGGAATCGAGGACTTCACGGGCAATTACCAGCTCGATCGCTGCCATGGGGAAGGTCTCCAAACGTTGCTGGGCGGTGGTGACGGAAACGGGCAGCCGCGAGCATATCATCGGCGTCGCATTCCTTTGAGGATTTCCACAGGGCAAATGCCCGAGGATGTGGCGATCAGGATCGCTCGGCGCCCGCGCCCGAGTTCGCGCCGCCGCCGTCCTGAGCGCCCGCGTCCTCGCCGTCCTGGTCGGCGGCGGCCTGGCTCGGCTCCCGCTCGAGCGCCGCCTCGGCGGTGGCGCGGAAGCGGCGTGCGGCGCGGCGAAGGGCCGCCTCCGGCTCGACGCCGCGCTCCCGCGCAAGCGAGACCACCGCGAACAGCAGCTCGCCGATGCCCCGCTCGAGCTGCTCAGCGCCCTGGGCCTCGATGACCTCCTCGAGCGCCTCTCCGGCCTTGGCGGCTGGCCGGTCGCGGTCCGGCCAGCCCAGGCCGGTGTCCGCCACGCGCTTCTGGAGCTTGGCGGCGAGCTGGAGGGCAGGCAGCGCCGACGGGATGCCGGCGAGCGGGTCGATGCGCCCCTCCTGCTCGCGCTTGATCGCCTCCCAGTTCCGGACCACCTCGCCGGCGGAGCCGACCTCGACGTCGCCGAACACGTGCGGGTGACGGCGGACCAGCTTCTCGGTGATGGCACGGGCCACGCCGTCGACGTCGAACTGCCCGGCGTCCTCGGCGATCTGCGCGTGGAAGACCACCTGGAGGAGCAGGTCGCCCAGTTCCTCGCGCAGGTGGTCGGAACCTTCCCCGCCGGAGGCCTCCTCCTCGAACGCGTCGAGCACCTCGTAGACCTCCTCCACCAGGTGCCGGGCAAGGCTCGCATGGGTCTGCTCGGCGTCCCAGGGGCAGCCGCCCGGGCCGCGCAGGCGGGTCTCGGTCGCCACCAGGTCGAGCAGGGCCGAGCCCTTCGGCTCGCCGAGCGGGTAGACCGCCTCGACCTCGACGTGCTGGCGCGCCGCCCGATCCGCCACCAGCTGCACCAGCGGGCCGTCGCCCGCCGGCGGCAGCAGCAGGGTCGCCGACCCGCGCCGCTTGGCCAGGTCGAGCAGCGCGTCCGCCTGCCGCCGGGCCATGGCCACCTGCTCGGCGTCCAGGCCCTGCCCGACCAGCAGCAGGTCACGCCCTGCCGGGCCTGTGTCCTCGACCACCGGCAGGACCTCGAACGGGATCTCGCCGACGTCGAGCGCGGGCAGCGACGGGTGCTCGGGGTCGAGCACATAGACCGGCCGGGCGGCATCGAGCGCACGCCAGGTCTGTGGCGGGAAGAGCAGCGGGAACCGCGGGCTGGAGGCGACCAGGACGACCCTCGTCATGGCATCCCGCTACGGCGTACCGGGCGCCGACCGCTGGGGTGCGGAGGTCGGGCTGGCCGGAGCGGTGGACCGGTCGACGACCTTCCCAGAGGCGGAGTCCCACTGGCCGAACCGGGGGTTGACCGACACGCTGGCCTTCTTCAGCTGGTCGGTGAACCACTGCTCGATGGCGGCGTCGCGGCGCGGCTTGAGCGTGGGGTCGAGCTGGTTGCGGAGGTCGTCGGTCAGCGGGGGCACCCGCAGGCCGATGACCTGGATCACGTGGTAGCCGAACTGCGTGTGCACCGGGGCCGAGATGGGCGAGGCGCAGTTCCCCGTGGTCCTGCCTTTGCAGTCGCCCTGGTCGGCCAGGCTGAAGGCGACCTTCTCGAACTCGGCGACCGTCTGGCCCTTGGACTCGAAGCCGAGGTCACCGCCGTGGTCCTTGCTCCTCGGGTCGGTCGAGAACTGCTTTGCCACCACCGTCCATTTGCCGCCCGAGACCAGCTGCTGGCGCGCCTTCTGGGCGGTCGCCTGGTCCTTGACCAGTACGTGACGGACGTGGACCTGGATCACGTCGGTCCTGTGCCTGGCCAGGTTGTGCTTGAGCAGGTCGGCGTCGCTTGGCTGCGGGACCAGCTTGGTCCCGACCAGTGTGAGCGCTATCTGGGCGCGGAACTGCTCGCGCAGCAGCGCGTCGGTGATGCTGTTCTCTGACAGCAGGTCCTCGTACTTCCTCCCCTGCGAAGCCGCCTGATCCTTGATCTGCTGGATGCGGGCGTCGACCTGCCCCTCGTCGACGGTCACGCCCGCCTTCCTGGCGCTGTCGATGATGATCTGGAACTGGATCAGGCCCTCGAGCGACTGCCGGGTGAGCGCGTCGATGTCGGGGGTCGCCTGCTGCTGTTGCGGGTTCTGCTGCTGTTGCTGGCTCTGCGAGGCCGCGAGCTGGGCCTTGGCCATGTCGGCGAGGCGGCTGACCGGGATCGAGGCGCCGTTGACGGTCGCCGCCCGGCTGTTGTCGCTGCTGCTGGCACAGCCGGCCGCGAGCAGAGCGATGGCAAGGCCTACGGCGGGTAGCAATCGGCGCACGGGAACCTCGGCTTGGATCTCGGCAAATTGGCTAGCCAACAGGATACTCGGTGCCTGCCAGGGTGGGTTCCCGGTCCAGGCTCTCGCCGATCACCACCGCGGCCGGTGACAGGAGCTCCGGTCAGGACGCGCGGCGGGCTTCAGGGCGGTCGGAGGAGGCCAGTGCGGGCGCCGCGGGCGCGTCGAGGATGCTGGAGAGGAGCTCCGAGAGCCAGGCGGGCAGGTCGACCTCGGGCTGGGCCGGCGCGGGCCCGGCCACCAGGCGCTTGGGCCCTTGGGCTGGCAGCGGGACCAGCAGGCTGTTCTCTGCCTGCTTCCAGATCGCGCCCGGGTACAGCCGGTCGAGCCGGACCTGCTTGGACTCGGGCAGCTTGGAGACCGGCGCGAGCCGGACCCGACCGGCGAAGCAGACCACCTCGGAGAGCCCGACCGCGTTCGCCTGGGCGCGGACGCCCGCGAGCGCGAGCAGGTTGCGGACCGGCGGCGGCGGCGGCCCGTAGCGGTCGGCGAGCTCCGCCGCCAGCGCCTCCACCTCTTCGACCGTCCTGGTGCCGCCGAGCCGGCGGTAGGCCTCCAGCCGCAGCCGTTCGCGCGGCACGTACCCGGCTGGCAGGTGGGCGTCGACCGGCACCTCCAGCTTCAGCTCCCTGGGCGGCTCGATCGGCCGGCCGCGCAGCTCGCCGACCTCCTCGGCCAGCATCCGCATGTAGAGGTCGTAGCCGACCAGGGCGACGTGTCCCGACTGGTCGGTGCCGAGCAGGTTGCCGGCACCACGGATCTCGAGGTCCTTGAGGGCGATCGCCATACCGGAGCCGAGGTCGGTGTGGGTGGCGATGGTCGACAGCCGCTGGTGGGAGGCCTCTGTCAGCGAGTGCTCGCCGGGGTAGAACAGGTAGGCGTAGGCCCGCTCGCGGGAGCGGCCGACCCGGCCACGCAGCTGGTAGAGCTGGGCGAGCCCCAGGGTGTCGGCGCGCTCGACCAGCAGAGTGTTGGCGGTCGGGATGTCCAGGCCCGACTCGATGATGGTGGTGCAGGCCAGCACGTCGTAGGCCTTGTCCCAGAAGTCGAGCATGACCCGCTCCAGCTGGTCCTCGCTCATCTTCCCGTGGGCGACGCCGATCCTGGCCTCGGGGACGAGCTGCCGCAGCTGGACGACCGCCCGCTGGATGGTCTCGACGCGGTTGTGCACATAGAAGGTCTGGCCCTCGCGCAGCATCTCGCGCCGCACGGCGTTGGCGACCGTGGTGGCGTCGTAGGGGCCGACGAAGGTCAGCACCGGGTGGCGCTGCTCCGGCGGGGTCTCCATGACCGACAGGTCGCGGATGCCGGACAGGCTCATCTCCATCGACCGCGGGATCGGCGTGGCCGTCAGGGTGAGCACGTCCACCTCGGTGCGGAGCTGCTTGAGGTGCTCCTTGTGGGCGACGCCGAAGCGGTGCTCCTCGTCGATGATCGCCAGACCGAGGTCGGACCACTTGGCGTCGGCCGACAGCAGCCGATGGGTGCCGATGACCACGTCGACGGTGCCGTTGGCCATGGCGGCGAGGGTCTCCTCCTGCTCCTTGCGGGTGGCGAAGCGTGACAGCGAGGCGACCTTGACCGGGAAGGGGGCGAACCGCTCCGAGAAGGTCGCCAGGTGCTGCTGCGCCAGCAGGGTGGTCGGGACCAGCACGGCCACCTGCTTGCCGTCGATGATGGCCTTGAAGGCGGCGCGCACGGCCACCTCGGTCTTGCCGTAGCCGACGTCGCCGCACAGCAGGCGGTCCATCGGGACCGGCGCCTCCATGTCGGCCTTGATCTCCTCGATGGCGGTGAGCTGGTCGGGGGTCTCGGTGTAGGGGAAGGCGTCCTCCAGCTCGCGCTGCCAGGGGCTGTCCGGCGCGAAGGCATGGCCGGGCGAGGCCATCCGCGCGGCGTACAGGCGGATCAGCTCGGCGGCGATCTCGCGGACCTTGCGCCGCACCCGCGCCTTCTGCCGGTCCCACTCCCTGGTCCCCAGCCGCGAGAGCTTGGGCGCCTCGCCGCCGACGTAGCGGTTGATCATCTCCACCTGGTCGGTCGGCAGATAGAGGCGATCGCCCTGGTCGTAGGAGAGCAGCAGGTAGTCGCGCTCGGCGCCGGCGACGGTGCGGTGCTCCATGCCGACGTAGCGGCCGATCCCGTGCACCGCGTGGACCACGATGTCACCGGGTTGCAGCTCGGCGACGCTGACCTGCGGACCGTCGTGGGTCGCCCGGCGGCGGCTGGCGGGCATGCGGGCCTGCTCGCGGGTCTGGCGGCGGGTGCCGTAGAGGTCGCCCTCGGCGAACAGGGCGAGCCGGAGCGCGGGCAGGCGGAACCCGTTGAGCAGCGGCGCGGTGCCGGCGACCAGCTCGCCGCCCGGCGCCCGGGCCACGGGAAGCTCGGCGACCAGCGGCACCGGCAGGCCCTCCTCGCCCAGCACGTCGACCAGCCGCTCGGCGGGGCCGGATCCCTCGGTGGTGAGCAGGACGGTGTAGCCATCGGAGGCGAGCTGGCGGACGTCCTCGGCGATCCTGGTCACGTCGGCGCGGTAGGGCTCTATCGGGCGCGCATCGATGCGGACGACGTCGGGGCCGCCCGCGTCGAGCGCGCCGACCCGCACCCGGGCGCGGCCGGAGCGCTCCAGGACCTGGTCGAGCGGCTGGTAGGCGGCGCCCTCCACCGGCGCGGAGCCCCCCTCGGCCGCCGTGCCCCACGAGGCCTGCATGGCCTCCTCGGCCTGCTTGCGGACCTCCACGGCACGGTCGGTGGTGCGCTTGGGATCGACCAGCACCAGCACCGAGCCGGCCGGCAGGTAGTCGGGCAGGGTCGGCAGCTCGTCGTAGAGCAGCGGCAGCAGCGACTCGACGCCCTCGACGTCGAGCCCCTCGGCGACCCTGGCGAGCAGGTCACCGGCGACCGGCACCTCGCCGGCGAGCTGGCGGGCGCGGCCCCGCTCGGTGGCGCTGAGGCGGACCTCGCGGCAGGGGTATGCCTCGACCGACGGCAGCTCGGTGAGCGACCGCTGGCTGGCCACCGCGAACGAGCGGATGCCCTCGACCTCGTCGCCCCAGAACTCCACCCGGACCGGATGGTCGTCACCGGGCGGGAAGAGGTCCACCAGGCCGCCGCGCACGGCCACCTCGCCGCGGCGCTCGACCATGTCGGTGCGCTGGTAGCCGGCGTCGACCAGCCGGGCGAGCAGCTCCTCGAGGTCGAGCTGGTCGCCCTTGGCCACCCGCACCGGCTCGATCAGGTCCAGGCCGGGCGCCAGCGGCTGCATCATCGCCTTGGCGGGCACGGCGAGCACGGCCAGGCCGGTCCGCTCCGTGCCGCTGCCGTCGCGGTCAGGCTGCAGGCGGTGGAGCAGGGACAGCCGCTTGGCGACCGTCTCGGAGCGCGGGGACAGGCGCTCGTGCGGCAGCGTCTCCCAGGCGGGGAAGCAGTCGACCAGGTCGCGGCCGATGAACGCGCCGACGTCGTGGACGAGTGTCTCGGCGTCAGCGGTGGTCGCGGTCACGGCGACGACCAGGCGACCGCTCCAGCGCGCGAGCCCGGCGAGCAGGAACGCACGGGCCACGTCGGCCACGACCACATGGACGCCGTCGCCCCGCTCGGCGGGGGCCACGCCGGTCCCGCCCCGCTCGGGGGCCACGCCGGTCCCGCCCGGCTCGGCGGGGGCCACGCCGGTCCCGCCCCGCTCGGGGGCCGGTCCGGGCCGGCCGCCGTCTGGAGCCGCCAGCGCTTGGAGCAGGTCAATGAACGCCTGATCAGCGGGGAGGCGCTCCAGCAATGGTTCGAGCCGCAATGTGTTCTTGCCTTCCTTCCGGGCACGCGTCAGGACCCCCCGATCGGGACGACCGGGGGGTGCTTGGCACCCCTCAGGGTAACGCACCGACCGGACAGGAACCTTCCCGGCGGGCCGGCGGACCTGTCGCAGCCCCGAATCCGGCCGAGCCGGCGGTTCAGCGCACGGAGCGCGCGGGTGACAGGGGGCCGATCGAGGTGGCCAGCCGAGCATCGGCGAGCGCGAAGGCGTCCACGGCCAGCGGAGCGACCGGCGGCCCCACCGGGATGCGGGCGGGGTCGAGCGCCAGGCGAACCAACCCGCCCACGTTCGACGGCCCGACCCACAGCGTCCCCGCCGGCTGCTCGCCGGGACGGGTGAACCGGCAGCCGCCGGGGCTGAACGCGACCGGCCGCTGCCGGCTGGTCGCCGGCGCCCGGTGGGTGACCGTCCAGGCGGCGCCCGAGCGGTGCCGGTCCGCGCCCTCCAGAACGTCGGCCTCCAGCACCGCCGACCCGATGCCGAGCGGCTCGCCCTCGACCACCGCGAGGTTGAGCAGCCACAGCGGCAGGTCCTCGCGCTCGTCGGCCATAATCGTCAGGCCGGCGCCGTAGCGGGTGTTCAGCTCGGTGGGCAGGAACCCCTCCTCGCTGAGGACGCCGTCGACGGTGAACGCCCCGAGATAGCCCACCCGGTCGCGCAGGGCGGCGCCGACCACGCCGGCCACCCGGCGCATCGCCTCCCGGTCGGCCTCCGGCGGGTCCCAGAAGGTGGCGGCGCCGGCGAACACCAGGCGGTTGGAGCCGGCGGGGCGCAGCGTCACCATCTCGACCGGGCGGAGCGCGGCGACCCCGTCGGGCAGCACCAGGCCGTGGATGCTGCACGGCACGCCCTCGATGAACGGCACCACCCGTGCCCGGTCGCAGTGGGTGCTGAGGAAGCTGACCGCCTCCGCCGCGTCCCTGTCGTCGCGCACCCAGCGGACGTAGATCGCGCCCCCGTTCACCCCCTCGCTGGTGTCGCCGGCCCACACCGTGCCCAGGCCCCGGTCCATGCGCCTGGCGGCGGCGCGCAGCGCCTCTCCGGTCGCCGGCACCACCAGCGACGGCGGGCGCCGGATGCCGTGCGCATCCCAGAGCTCGTCGATCCGCGTCTTGTCCTCGAGGCGGCGCCACGAGGGGTGGCGCGGGGCGTAGACGCGGCGACCGGCGATGGTCCGTAGCTCGTTGGCGGGAGGGCTCAGCACCAGCGCCTCGCGGTCGGGGTCGTAGCGGTCGAGCGCGGCCAGGGCGCCGGCCGGCAGGTCCGCGAGCAGCGACATGATGGCGCGGGTCTCGGTGACGACGTCGGGGGCGCTGAGCTGGAGGACGAACCGCTCGCCCTCCTCCTCGGTCGGCAGCGGCCCGGTGCCCACGCCCGCCGCCAGCAGGAACGGGCGGTCGGCGCCGAGCGAGCGGACCATGCGGCTGGTGCCCCGCAGCATCGCCAGCGGGGCGCCCGTGAGGACGAGCTTGCGGCCCCCGTAGAACTGCCGCAGACGGGAGGCGTAGCGCCCAGTCATGTCCATACTGCGACTTTATGCGCAGACCAGGGATTTATCCATCTCAACCGGCTCAGCCCGTGACGCGTGAAGGCAGCCGGCCGGCGCGATGGCTCCCGTCGAGCAGTCGGGTTCGCGCCGGCGGGTTCGCCAGGGATCAGGGGAGCCGGGCGACCACCGCGGCCAGGTCGAGGTTGCCGCCGGACAGGACGGTGCCGACGCGCAGGCCGGCGACGTCGCCGGCCCTCCTGGCGAGCAGCGCGGCCACCCCGCTGGCGCCGGCCGGCTCGACCACGATTTTCATGCGCTCCATCACGAAGCGGACGCCGTCGAGGATCTCCTCCTCTGACAGCAGGACGACCTCGTCGACCAGCTCGCGGAACAGCGGGAAGGTGCGCTCACCGGCCTGCGGAGCGCAGAGGCCGTCGGCAATCGAGTGCGGCACGATCGGCACCGGGTGGCCCGCCTCCAGCGCGGCGGAAAGGGTCTGCGCGCCCCTGGGCTCCACCCCGATCACCCGGCAGTCCGGGTTGGCGGCGCGGACAGCGAGCGCCGTGCCGCACGCCAGTCCGCCGCCGCCGACAGGGACCACCCAGAGGTCGATCGGGCCGGCGGCACCGACCAGCTCGAGCGCCACGGTCCCCTGACCGGCGACGATCTCCGGATCGTCGAAGGGATGGACGAAGCTGAGCCCGCGCTCGTCCCGGAGCCGCTCGCTCTCCGCGAAGGCTTCGCCGGTGGTGTCGCCGTGCAGCACCACCTCGGCGCCGTATTCCCGGCAGGCGGCCACCTTGGCGGCGGGCGCGTGGACGGGCATCACCACGGTGGCCTTGGCCCCGACGTGGCCCGCCGCCCATGCCAGCGCGGCCGCGTGGTTGCCGGCCGAGATCGCCACCAGCCCGCGGTCGATCTCCTCCCTCGGCAACGTGAGCAGCCGGTTCAGCGCTCCGCGAGCCTTGAAGGAGCCGGTCTTCTGCAGTGCCTCGTTCTTGACGGCGACCGTCGCGCCGAGCCTCGAGTCAAGCGTCGCCGAGGTCTCGACCGGCGTCGCGTGGACCTGGCCGGCGATCCGCTCGGCAGCGGCTCGCACCGCCTCCGCGTCCACCTCGCCTCCCTTCCCGGCCAGACGGCCGTCAGTGGTTGTGACGATTCTGGGCACGCTCCAGTGGCAGGCGGGTCAGGTCCAGCGCCGCGTCGGCGCCGCGCTCGACCAGCACGCCGAAGTCCTCCGCGAGTCGCTTGGGGATGGGGGCCAGGACGTAGTCGGCCGGGTCCTGGCGCCCCGGAGGGCGGCCGACGCCAAGGCGCACGCGCAGGAAGCCGGGACCGCCGAGCGCCTTGACGATGTCCTTGAGGCCATTGTGGCCCGCGGTGCCGCCGCCACGGCGCACCTGGAGCTTGCCTTCGGCCAGGTCGATGTCGTCGTAGACCACGATCAGCCGCTCAAGCGGCACCTTGTAGTAGCGGGTGAGCATCGAGGCCGGCCCGCCTGACTCGTTCATGTAGCCCATCGGCCGTGCCAGCACGATGCGGGTCTCGCCGTCGCGCGCCTCGGCCACCGCGGCGCGCTGGCGGGAGCGCCTCAGCCGCTCGCCGAAGCGCTCGGCGAGGCGCTCGACCACCATCGCGCCAGCGTTGTGGCGCGTGTTGGCGTACCGGTCGTCGGGGTTGCCGAGCCCCAGCACCAGCCAGGGCCCGGCGGCCCGCCGCGCGGCGCCGTCCTCGTCGACGGCGGCGGAGGGCTCAGGCGCGCCACGGCCGGAGCGGCGCCAGCGATCCAGCAGCGACAGGAGCGATTACGCCTCCTCGCCGCCCTGGGAGCCCTCCGCGGCACCCTCGCCCTCGGCCGCGGCCTCGCCCTCGGCGGCCTCGGCCTCGGCGGCCTCCTCCTCCTCGGCCTTGACGGGCTCGACGGTCGGCGCCACCACCGACACCACCGACGCCTCCGGGTCGTCCAGGATCGTCGCTCCCGGCGGCGCCTTCAGGTCGCCGACCCGCAGGACGTCACCGATGTGGAGGCCGGACACGTCGCCGTCGATGGCCTCGGGCACGGCGGTCACCTCGGCCTCGACGCTGAGCTGGTGCAGGTCCTGGTCGAGGATGCCGCCCTGGACCACGCCGGGGGCGTCGCCGCTCAGGTGAACCGGCACCGACACGGTCACCATCTCGCCGCGGCGAACCACCAGGAAGTCGACATGGGTGAAGGTGCCACGCACCGGGTGCCGCTGGATCTCGCGCGCCAGCGCCAGATGGCGCTCGCCGCCGACCTGGAGCTGGAGCAGCGCGTTGAGGCCGCCGCTGCGCAGCGCCTGGCCGAACTCGCGGGCGTCGATCGACAGGTGCTCCGGCTTGATGCCGTGGCCGTACAGGACCGCCGGGACGCGGCCGGCGGCGCGGACGCGCCGAGCGGCTCCCTTTCCCGTGCCCGTGCGCGACTCCGCGGCAAGTTGATACTCGGACATGGGAAACGAGCCTCCTTGTCGGGTTCACCGGTTCCGTGTGACGCTGGAACCGCAACGCAAAGCCGCCCCGCTGCCGGCGGGGGCGCAGCGCAGAGTAGCAGTGCCGCAGGTACCGGCTCAAGCCGGGATCGACCCGCCGGGCTCCAGGCGCTCGGCCCTGCGCTGGGTCGAGCTTCGCCTGGTCGCGGCGCAGCGTTCCAGCGTCTCGCTGTCCCGCACCGGATCGCCGCTGCGCTCGTCGATGTAGCTGAACCCGCGGCCGCGCCGCTCCCGCCGGATGCCGGGACCTGATCAGTCCACACGCCGGATGCCCCGAATCGATCACCCGGTGCCCGGGCCTGGCTCGGCCTCCTCGATCCTGGTCTCGGGCCCGGCGCCGGGCGGCGAGTTCATCGTGCCGCTGAGCCAGTAGGTGGGCGGAACGCCCTCGCGCACGCGCGACCGCGGCGCGCCCTCGGCGGCGCCCGGGTCGTCCCCGCCGAGGAACGGGAGGAAGGAGGCCGCGGCCTCGTGGTCCTCGGCGTCCAGGCCGCCTTCCGCGATCATCCGCTCCAGGCGCTCACGGACCTCGCCGGACCGTCCGCGGAGCGCTCCGGCGGGGTGCACGACCACCAGGTCCTCGCCGGTGGCGAACAGGCCCCAGAAGCCCGAGCCCGTCCGCACCGCGCGCGTGGGCTCGGCGAGCCGCTGCTCGCCGGCGGCCACCGGCCGGCCGCCCTCGAAGCGCAGCGCGTCGGGCTGATATTCGGTCAACATATGGCTCGCGTTCCCGTGGCGCGGGAGCGGGAAACCCCACGCCCGGCCGGCTCAGGTGGCGCCGCGCTGTGCCGGGCCCGCCCCGCCCCCGCGCCCCGCCGGCTCAGGGGGCGCCGCGCTGTGCCGGGCCCGCCCCGGCCCCCGCGCCCCGCCGGCTCAGGGGGCGCCGCTGGCGAGGATCTCGGCGAGGTCGAAGGCGACCGGGCGCTCGATCTGCTCGTAGGTGCAGGAGCTCGGATCGCGGTCGGGACGCCAGCGCTGGAAGTGGGCCGTGTGCCGGAAGCGCCGGCCCTCCATGTGGTCATAGGCGACCTCGCAGACCAGATCGGGACGCAGCGGCTCCCAGGAGAGGTCCTTGCCACCGCTCCAGCGGGACAGGCCACCGGGGACGCGATCCGCGGACACCGTGCCCCTCCACGGGTGGTGGTCCCCTTCCTGGAGCCGGAAGGGCGCGATCTCTTCGAGCAGCTCCTCCCGGCGGGCCAGGCTGAACGAGGAGGTCACCCCGACGTGCTGGAGCTCGCCCCGCTCGTCGTTCAGGCCCAGCAACAGCGAGCCCACCACCGGCCCGCGCTTGTACCAGCGAAAGCCCGCCACCACGCAGTCGGCGGTGCGGACATGCTTGACCTTGAACATCACCCGCTGGTCCTCGGCGTAGGGCAGGTCGCGCGGCTTGGCGACGACCCCGTCGAGGCCGGCGCCCTCAAAGGTGCGGAACCAGCGCTCGGCCAGCCGGTGCGAGTCGGTCAGCGGCGTCACGTAGATGGGCCCGTGCTGGCCGTCGAGCGCCTCGACCAGCCTGGAGCGCCGCTCGGCGAAGGGCCGCTCGACCAGGGCATCATCGCCGAGCGCGAGCAGATCGAAGGCGATGAACGAGGCGGGTGTCTCCACCGAGAGCAGCTCCACCCGGGATGCCGCCGGGTGCAGCCGCAGCTGGAGCGCCTCGAAGTCCAGCTCCTCGCCATGGATCAGCACGACCTCGCCGTCGACCACGCAGCGTGCCGGGAGCTGCTCGCGCGCGGCCCTGATGAGCTCGGGGAAATAGCGGCCCATGGGGAGCTCTTTCCGGCTCCCCAGCTCCACCTCGTCGCCGTCACGGAAGACGATACAGCGGAAACCGTCCCATTTCGGCTCGTAGAGCATGCCCCGTGGCAGGATCGACACCGCCTTGGCGAGCATCGGCTTGACCGGAGGCATCACTGGCAGATCCATGTGCACATGGTGGCACGCTGGGCCGATGGCGTCAGGAAACGGCGAGCGGCCCGCCGGCCGGCGGGGCCCCGCCCCCCCGGGAGCCCCGCCGGCGGGCGCCGCCGCGCGTCAGCTCCGCGCGCTGGTCTTGGCCGCCTGGGCCTGGTGGGCGCCCTCGGCGAACTCCTCGACGATCTTGGCGCAGAAGGCTGGCAGGTCGGCCGGCTTGCGGCTGGAGACCATGCCCGAGTCGACGACGCACTCCTCGTCGACCCAGTTCGCGCCGGCGTTGCGCAGGTCGGTCTTCAGGCTCGGCCAGGAGGTGATGGTCCTGCCCCTGACCACGTCGGCGTCGATGAGCGTCCACGGCCCGTGGCAGATCACACCGACCGGCTTGCCGCTCTCGAAGAACGCCCGCGCGAACGCGACCGCCTTCGGGTTGGTCCGCAGCTGATCGGGGTTGGCCACACCGCCCGGCAGTACCAGGGCGTCGTAGTCGTCGGCGTTTGCCTGCTCCACGGTCTTGTCGACCGGGAAGCTGTCGCCGTCGTCGAAGTGCTTCCAGGCCCGCACCTTGCCCGACTCCAGCGAGACCAGCTCGGCCTGCGCTCCCGCCTGCTCGACCGCCTTGCGTGGCTCGGTGTACTCGATCTGCTCCATGCCAGTGGTTGCCATGAATGCGATCTTCTTGCCTTGCAGGGAGCCTGCCATTGGTTCCTCCTCGTCGTGCGGTGCACGTCGTCCGTGCTCCTGGCTGACCGCCACGGAAACTGGCTAAACGGCTTCATCGGCCGCAGCCCGAGGCTCATCCACGGGCTCCCGTGGTGAGCTGGGGGAACGCTCCGGTGTGGCTCAGACCTGATTCTGGTCGTTGAAGATCTCGGACACGCTGGCGTCCTCGAACACCGCACGGATCGCATCGGCGACGATCCCGGCGATCGACAGAACGACGATCTTGTCGAACCGCTTCTCCTCAGGGACCGGCACCGTGTTGGTCACGACGATCTCCGCCAGTGGGGCGTTCTTCAGCCGGTCGATGGCCGGGCCGGAGAAGATGCCGTGCGTGGCCGCCGCCGTCACCCGCTCGGCGCCGTTGGCCACCAGTACCTCGGCGCCCTTCACGATCGTCCCGGCGGTGTCGATGATGTCGTCGATCATCACGCAGTGGCGGCCGGCGACCTCGCCGACGACCTCGCGGACCTCGACCTGGTGGGCGACCTCGCGGCTCCGGCGCTTGTGCAGGAAGGCCAGCGGCTGGCCCAGCATGCCGGCGAGCTTCTCGGCGCTCTTGACCCGGCCGGCGTCGGGCGCGACCACCACCAGCTCGCCCTGCTCGTTCTCGCGGATGTAGTCGGCCAGCACCGGCAGGGCCGTCAGGTGGTCGACCGGCCCGTCGAAGAAGCCCTGGATCTGTCCGGAGTGCAGATCGATGGTGATGATCCGGTCCGCCCCGGTGACGTCCAGCAGGTCTGCCACCAGCTTGGCGGCGATCGGCTCACGAGAGCGGCCCTTCTTGTCCTGCCGCGAGTAGCCGTAGTACGGGATGACCGCGCTGATCCGCTTCGCCGAGCCGCGCTTGAGCGCGTCGATCATGATGAGCTGCTCCATGATCCGCTCGTTCACGGGCGCGGAGTGGGTCTGGATCACGAACGCGTCGGTGCCGCGGACGCTCTCCTGGAAGCGAGCGTAGGTTTCGCCGTTGGCGAAGTCCCGCAGATCGACTGAGCCGCACTCGATGCCGAGATGCTGTGCCACCTCGCTGGCGAGGTCCTGGCTCGCCCGCCCGGAGAACAGCATGAGGTGCCTGCGCCCGAGTGTCTCGACCATCTTGGGCGTCACACCGTGTTTCACTGCCCGCCTCCCCGGCTCCCCTGCTGTCGGATCAATCGTGGTCGCTGGAGTGATCTCTGCCGGCGCGCCGCCGGCGCCGGGCGGCCCATCCTTCGATGATGCGCTGGACGGCGCGCTCGATGGCCAGCGCGCCGGGTGGGACGTCCTTGGTGATGGTCGAGCCGGCCGCCGTCTGCGCCCCGCCGCCGATGGTGAGCGGCGCAACCAGCATGGTATCCGATCCGATGAACGCGCCGTCCCCGACCACCGTGCGGTGCTTGTGGTGACCGTCGTAGTTGACGAACACCGTGCCTGCGCCGACGTTGACGTCCTCGCCGATCTCGGCGTCACCGACGTAGGTCAGGTGTGGGATCTTGCTGCCGCGCCCGATGCTGGACTTCTTGACCTCGACGTAGGTGCCGACCTTGCTGCCAGGACCCAGCTCGGCCCCTGGCCGCAGGTAGGCGAACGGGCCGACCATGGCGCGCGCGCCGATGTGCGACTGGACCGCCACCGCCTGCGTCACGGTGGCCTCGTCGCCGACGGTGCAGGCGATCAGGCGCGTGTTGGGGCCGATCGCGCAGCCGGCGCCGATGCGGGTGCCCGCCTCGAGGAAGGTCAGCGGCTCCAGCACGGTGTCCTGCCCGACCTGGACGTCGGTGTCCACGTAGGTGGTCGCCGGGTCGACCACGGTCACGCCGGCGGCCAGCAGGCGCTCCAGCGTGCGCCGGCGCAGCACCGCCGTCGCCGCGGCGAGTTGGGCGCGGTCGTTGACGCCGAGCACCTCGTCGGCGGGCGCCTCGCTGGTCGCCACGCGCTCGCCGGCGGCCAGCAGCGGCGGGATCAGGTCGGGCAGGTAGTACTCGCCCTGGTCGTTGGCGGGCACCAGCCGGTCGAGCCCGTCCAGGGCCCGCCGCTCGAAGACGTAGAAGCCGACGTTGGCCTCGGTGACGGCACGCTGGTCGGGTGTGGCGTCGCGCTCCTCGACCACGCCGGTGACGGCACCGCCGGGCCCGCGCAGCACGCGGCCGTAGCCGGTCGGGTCCGGCAGCCGGGCGGTCAGGATCGTCGCCTGCGCACCGCTTGCACGGTGGGTGGCGAGCAGGCCCTCCAGCGTGCCGGCTGTCAGCAGCGGCGTGTCCCCGTACAGCACCAGCACCTCGCCGTCCGGGGGCACCAGCGGCAGCGCCGAGGCGACCGCGTCGCCCGTGCCGCGAAGCTCCTGCTGGACCGCGAACTCGACCGGCCCGAACCCGAAGGAGCCCACGGCGGTGCGCACCTCATCGGCCCCACGGCCGACGACCACTACCGTTCGCTCGGCGCCGAGCCCGGCGGCCGCCGCGAGCACATGCCACAGCAACGGCCGGCCCGCCGCGCGGTGCAGCGGCTTGGGCAGCGCGGAGCGGAAGCGCTTGCCCTCCCCGGCGGCGAGCACGACCACGCTCAAGGCCATCGCCCTTCGCCCTCCGTTTCTCCCTTCGCCCGTATCCGGGCGTCATTTGAGGCCATGAGCTGGCGGGCAAGGATTCGAACCTTGACCTGACGGCTCCAAAGGCCGCCGTGCTGCCATTACACCACCCGCCACCGGGACGGTACCGCCGACCGAATGTTACCCGGCCCGGCCGTCAGTAGCCGGCGGCCGTCCACAACCCCGGCTCAGCCGAAGGTCACGCCGGGCACGGGCCCGCGCGCGACCTCGACCCTGGCGAAGGCGGACCGCACCGCGCCCGCGAGCTGGCCGGCGTGCTCCTCGTCCCTGGCCAGTGCCAGCAGGGTCGGGCCGCTGCCGCTCATCACCGCGCCGACCGCGCCGGCCTCCAGCAGCTTCTCCTTGCCGGCTCCCAGCGCCGGGTGCAGGTCGAACGCGGCCGGCTCCAGGTCGTTGGCCAGCGACGCCCCGACCCGCTCGAGGTCGCCCGCCGCCAGCGCCTCCAGCAGCTCCGACGGCCAGCGGTCCTCCAGGGGGCGGGCCAGCCCCAGCTCGTCGTAGCGCTGGTACACGGGCGCGGTGCCCAGCCCCTCGGAGTCGATCGCCACCACCCACCACAGCGTCCCCTTGGCGCGCGCCTGGCTGAGCCGCTCTCCCCTACCGGTGCCGACCTGGCTGCCGCCGCTCAGGCAGAACGGCACGTCGGAGCCGATCTCGGTGGCCATGACGTGCAGGTTCATCGATGGCAGGTGGAGCCGCCAGAGCCGGTCGAGCGCCAGCAGCGCGGCCGCGCCGTCGGCGCTGCCGCCGCCGAGACCGGCCGAGACCGGGATGCCCTTCCGCAGCCGGAAGCGCACCCCGGGCAGACCGAGCGAGCGCCGCGCGAGCTCTCTGGCGGCCACCAGCACCAGGTTGCTCTCGTCCGGTGGGAGGCCGTCGCCCTCCACCTCCAGGCCGAAGCCCTCCGCGGCGATCGCGACCTCGAGGTCGTCCCACAGCCCGACGGCCTGCATCACCGACACGACCTCGTGGAACCCGTCATCGAGGCGGGCGCCGACCAGCAACGCGAGGTTGACCTTGGCGGCCGCGCGGGCGCGCAGGACGGTCGGCGGGTCGGTGGGCGGCTTCTGGGTTGGCAAGCGCTGCTCCCCCATGTCTAGCAGTGCAGGTCTGATGACCCGGGCATGATAGTTGAGTCAGGCGATTGGTTCAGAGCGGACTATCACCCCCGAGGCTCCAGCGGTCGTGGTGCGCCAGGGAGGGCCGCGGCGAGCGCGGCAAACGACCCGACGTCCAGCCGCTCGGCCCGCAAGCCGAGGTCGATCCCGGCGGCACGGCCGAGCGCCTCGACACCATCGTGGTCCAGGCCGAGCGTGCGCAGCGAGTTCCGGAGGGTCTTGCGCCGCTGCGAGAACGCCGCGTCGATCACCCGGTCCATCGCCTGCCATGGCACGCCCGCCGTTGCCGGATGCCGGCGCCGCTCGAGGCCCACCAGCACCGAGTCGACGTGCGGCTCGGGCAGGAACACCTTGCGACCGACGGGCGCGAGCAGCCGCGCCTCGGCGAGCGCGGCCACCTTGACGCTGGTGGCCCCGTACGCGCTCGTACCCGGCGCCGCGGCCAGCCGCTCGCCGACCTCGCGCTGGACCATCACGGTGAGCAGCCGCAACGCCGGGTAGCTGGTGAGGACCTCAAGGACGATGGTCGCGGCCAGGTTGTAGGGAAGGTTGGCGACCAGCTTGTGGGCCCCCGGGGCGAGCCCGGCGAGGTCGAGGCGCAGCGCGTCGCCGGCCACCACCCGAACGCCCGGGTCGTAGCCGAGCGCCTCCGCCAGCGCGGGCAGCAGGCGCTCGTCCGCCTCGACCGCGACCACCCGCGCGCCCGCCTGGCGCAGCGCGAGCGTCAGGCTGCCGAGCCCCGGGCCGATCTCGAGCACGGTCTCGCCCGGCTCGACCCCGGCCAGTCGCACCACCTTGCGGGCGGTGTTGGGATCGACCAGGTAGTTCTGGCCGAGCGCCTTGGTCGGGCGCAATCCGTGCGCCGCCAGCAGCTCGTGCACCCGCGCCGGGGTGAGCAGTGGTCGGCCCCCCTCGCCGCTCAGCCCGCACCTCGCGGTGCGCCTGGACGCCGGTCATGTATCGGTGCCGCGCCCGGATCACCCTGCGCCGACAGCGAGCCGTCAGGTCGCGCACCGCGGTTCTCGCGAAGCGGCCCACGTGACCGGCGTTCCAGCGGCAGGCGGAAGGCGCGTGCGGCGGTGGCCGTGGTGGCCTCGGCGACCTGCCGGACGTCCACGCCGTGGACGGCCGCGACCGTCTCGGCGGTGACCGCCACCCGCTCGGGGCTGTTGGGGCGGCCCCGGAACGGGTGCGGCGACAGGAAGGGGCTGTCGGTCTCCAGCACCATGCGGTCCAGTGGCACCACCGCGCAGGCCTCGCGAAGGGCCGGTGCGTTCTTGAAGGTCACGGTGCCGGCGAACGAGACGTGGTAGCCGGCCCGCACCACCCGCTCGGCCATGGGCGCGTCCCCGGAGAAGCAGTGCAGCACCACCCGGTCGGGAGCGCCCTCGCCGTCCAGGATCGCCATGACGTCGGGAAACGCGTCCCGGCAATGGACCACCAGCGCCTTGTCGAGCTCGCGCGCGAGCCGCGCCTGCGTGGCGAAGGCCGCGCGCTGCACGTCCCGTGGAGCGTGGTCGCGGAAGTAGTCGAGCCCGGTCTCGCCGACGGCCACCACCCGCTCGTCGGCCAGCAACTCGCGCAGGGCCTGGAGCGTCAACGGTGCCAGCGTTTCCGCCTCGTGCGGGTGCACTCCCGCGCTGGCGGACACGTCCTCCAGCCGCCTGGCGTTGGCGGCCGCCAGCCTGCTCGACTCCAGGTCGATGCCGACGTCCACCAGGTGGACGACCCCCGCGGCCCTGGCACGACCGAGCACCTCCTCGGCGCGCTCGTCGAGCAGGTACAGATGGCAGTGCGTATCCACCAGCATTCGGGTCGTCGCTCCTCATCCTGACCGGCCGGAGCCGCTCCCTATCCTGGGCGGCGGGCGACCTTGCCCTCGGCGTCCAGCCGGGGGAACAGGGAGGGCGCCTTGGTCACCTGGACGCCGGCGGGCAGCCCTCCCCACGCCAGCGCCTGGGGCAGCTCGGCGCGGGCGAGGTCGCCGGGCACCCCCAGCGCCGCCCAGAGCTTCGGCGCGGTCCTGGTCAGCCACGGCGCCACGAGCAACGCCGCGACCCGCAGCGCCTCCGCCCCGGTGTACAGGACCGTGTCGAGCGCGGCGTCCTCGCCAGCCTTGGCCAGGTCCCACGGCTTGCGCTCGCTGAGGTAGGCGTTGGCGGCGCCGACGAACCGCCAGATCGCCGCCAGCGCCCGCTCGAACGCCAGATCGCCGCTGAGCGACGCGTTCGCGTCGGCGTAGGCGCGCTCGGCCGCCTCGCGCACGGTCGCCTCCGCCTCCCCCTCCGCTTCGGGCGCCGGCAGCACGCCGCCGCGGTAGCGCTCCACCATCGCGGTCACGCGGCTCGCCAGGTTCCCCAGGCCGTTGGCCAGGTCGGCGTTGTAGCGCTCGACCATGCCCTCCCACGAGAAGTTGCCGTCCTGCCCGAAGGCGATCTCGCGCTGGAAGAAATAGCGGAACGCGTCCGAGCCGAAGGGCTCGACCAGGACGCTCGGGGCGATGCCGGTGAGCCTGGTCTTGCTCATCTTCTCGCCGCCGACCAGCAGCCAGCCGTGGGCCTGCACCGTCATCGGCAGCTCCAGGCCGGCGGCCATCAGGATGGCGGGCCAGATCACCGCGTGGAACCGCAGGATGTCCTTGCCGACGAAGTGGTAGTCGACCGGCCAGGTCCGCTGGAAGCGCTCCAGGTCGGCGTCCCAGCCGGCTGCCGTGATGTAGTTCTGGAGGGCGTCGACCCAGACGTACATGACGTGCTTGGGGTCCCAGGGGATCGGCACGCCCCACTCGAATGTCGAGCGCGAGATCGACAGGTCCTGGAGTCCCTGCTCGACGAACGAGGTCACCTCCCGCAGGCGGGCGGGAGGCCGCACGAACCCGGGCCGCTCCTTGTAGAGCTCCAGCAGCCGGTCGGCGTACTTGGACAGCCGGAAGAAATAGTTCTCCTCACGCACCAGCTCGACGGGACGGCCATGGATCGGGCAGTTGCCGTCGACCAGCTCGTCCGGTGCGTAGAACTGCTCGCAGGAGACGCAGTACAGACCCTCGTAGCTGTCGAGGTAGACGTCGCCCTGCTCGTGGAGGCGCTCCCAGAGGTGCTGCACGGCGGTGACGTGCCGCGGCTCGGTGGTGCGGATGAAGTCGTCGTAGTCGATGTCGAGCTGCGCCCAGGTCTCCTTCCAGCGCTCCACCGTGCGGTCCGCCCAGCTCTGCGGGTCGACCCCGGCGGCCTCGGCGGCGCGAGCGACCTTCTGGCCGTGCTCGTCGGTGCCGGTGAGGAACATCACCTTCTGGCCGTGCGCGCGCCGCCAGCGGGCCAGAACGTCGGCGGCGACCGTGGTGTAGGCGTGCCCGATGTGCGGCACGTCGTTGATGTAGTAGATGGGGGTGGTGACGTAGAAGGTGTCCTTCACCGGTCGCGCTCCTGAACTTGGCCCTGGCCGCGGAACCGCCGCTCGTCGGCGGCCATCGTGTCCTGGTCCCGGAGGCTAGCAAACTCGCGAGCCTCCAGGACGGCCTGGTAGACGGCCCTGCGGGGCTGGCCGCTGACGCGGGCCACCTCGTCGACGGCGTCCCGGGTGGAGGCGCCCGCCTCGACCAGGCGGTCCACCTCCGCGACGGCGTCCACCTCAGAGGTGGTGACGGCCGCGGGCGCGCCGGCCACCACCAGGGTGAACTCGCCGCGCTCTCCCTGCTCGGCCAGGCGCTCGCGCACCTCGGCGAGCGTGCCGCGCAGCACCTGCTCGTGGAGCTTGGTCAGCTCCCGCGCCACAGAGCAGCGCCGCTGCGGCCCGAACGCCGCGGTCATCGCGTCCAGCGTGGCGAGCACCCGGTGGGGGGCCTCGAAGAACACCATGGTCCGTGGCTCCCCGGCGAGCTGGGCCAGGACGCGGGCGCGGGCGGAGGACTTGCGGGGCGGGAACCCCTCGAAGCAGAAGCGCTCGGTGGGCAGGCCGCTGACCACCAGAGCGGCCAGCACCGCGCTCGGCCCTGGCACGACCTCCACCTCCAGGCCACGCTCCAGGCACGCGCCGATCAGGTCGTGCCCCGGGTCCGAGACCGCCGGCATGCCGGCGTCGGAGACCAGCGCGACACGGGCGCCGCCCGCGATCTCGTCGGCGAGCCGGGCGGCCCGGGCGGACTCGTTGGCCTCGTGGTAGCTGAGCAGCCGCGCCCGCACTCCCAGGGCGCTCAGCAGCTTGCGGGTCTGCCTGGTGTCCTCGCAGGCGACGAGGTCGGCCTCGGCCAGCGCCTTGGCCAGGCGGGGCGACGCATCCCCCAGGTTGCCGATCGGGGTGGCGCAGACGACCAGCTTGCCGTTATGACCCTCAGCCATGAGGGCGCCAGCTTACGGCACCGGTTACGACCAGGACGGCCGCTCGGCCAGCAGCATCCACGGAACGATGCAGCCGGAGAGCTGGAGGCGTCCGAAGGCGGCGCGCTCGCTGGCCTCCTGCCGGTAGCGCGGGTCGCCGCCGTGGCAATGGGCGATCTCGCGCTCCACCGCCTGGATCGGCTCGCGCCAGGTGGCGGGGACCGACCCGACGTCAGGCGCGCGGCCGCTGGTGAGCACGACGAGCCCGGCGGTCGCCAGATTCCGGACGAGCGCAACCGGGGCCGTGAACGCGTTGGCCACCGGTGCGTCCGGCGGGATTGCCGCAGCCGCGACGAAGTCGTAGACGGCCAGGCGCCCGCCAGGCACGAGCACCCGCCGCAGCTCTCGTGCCGCCAGGTCGATCCGGGGGATGGTGGAGAGCGAGCCGAGCGCCCAGGCGGCCTCGAACGCCTCGGCGCCGAACGGCAGCGCGGTGAGGCTGGCGCCCAGCACGGTGCTGGCCGGGAACAGGCGGCGGGTGCCCCGGACGGCGCTCGCCATCAGGTCGACCCCGACGACGGAGCAGCCGTGCTCGCGGGCGAGCCACGCCATCGGCCCGCCGAGCCCGCAGCCCGCGTCGAGCACCGCCAGGCCCCGGCGCGCGCCGATCAACCGGGCGAGGTGGTCCAACAGGCCGGGATGGCTGGAGCCGCGGCAGGCGATCGGCACGAGGTCGGCGAGACCGAGCGCCAGGCCGGCCTCGGTCACCCGCTCGGCGTGCCAGCCGAATTCCGCCTCGAGCCACGGCGTCTCGATCGGCATCGCACGGTCCCCCTGATCGCCCGAAGGTGCCAGGACGCATCATAGGACGGTGCACCGATAGCCGTCTCCCAGGTCAGAGCCCTCGCCCGGGGCTGTCGGTGGCGCCAGGGCGGCGGGCCGGTCTGGGGCCAGGGCCCGCTTCGCCGCCACGGAGCTCGCCGGGGCTGTCGGTGGTGCCCGGGCGGCGGGCGGCTCCGCGGCTTCGTGAGGCGGCCAGGCCGGTGAGCACCGCGGCGAGCTCGGCGGCGGCGGTGGCGACGATCGCGCCGCGTGGCCCGGTGCCGGTGACGGCCGGGCCGGCCAGGGCGGCGCCGATGGCGTAGGCGCCAATCTTCAGGCTCGCCCCGGTGGTGAAGATCTGGCCGCGCAGGCTGGGAGGCGACCACTGCTGCCGTACCGCGAACAGGGCGGCGAAGGCAGGTCCGGCCGCCAGCCCGGTGACGGCGACGACCGCCACCGCGAGCGGGAAGGTCGGGACCAGGGCCAGACCGGCCGTGCCAGCCGCTCCCAGCACCGTCCCGCCGATGACCACCCGCTCCGCCGGCCACGACGCCGCCACGCGGACGGCGAGCAGGGCGCCGGTGATCGCGCCGAGCTCCTGCGCCGCGTAGAGGTAGCCCGCCCCGCCCCGGCCGGCGCCCAGCCGCTCGCTGAGCAGCGGGAGGGCGATCGGCAGCAGCCCCTGCGCGCCCATGGCCAGGCTGGTGGTGACCGTCACCCCTCGCAGGACCGGGGTGCGCGCCAGGTGCGCGAGCCCGGCCCGGAGCGCCGAGCCCAGGGTGGTCCCGTCCGCGCCGGCGCCAGAGGGACGGCTCGTCCCCGCTGGCTCGCCCGGGCCGGCGCCGCCCGGGGCTGCACTGGTCGCGGTGACCGGGTCAGGGCCGGCTCCGTGGATCGGCCGCATGCGGGCGATCGCCACCAGGCTCAGCATCGCGATGCCCGCCTCCAGCGCCACGGCCGTCGCCGGGCCGAAGCGGGAGGCAGCCGTGGCGGCCAGCGCGGGGCCGAGCACAGCGGCACTGTTGAAGCTGGCCGCCTCCAGCGCGTTGGCACGCGGCAGCATCGCCGGCGGCACCAGCAGCGGGATCATGCTGGTGATGCCGCCGGTCAGCATCGGGGCGCCGATCCCGCCCGCCACCGCCAGTGCCGGGATCACCCACGCGGGCGCCCTGCCCGCCGCCAGCAGCATGCCGACCAGTGCCGACGCGAGCAGCACCTGGTTGGCGGCAAGCGCCGCGCGGCGATGCGTGGTCCGGTCCAGCCAGGCGCCGAGCACCGGGCCGGTCAGCACGCTCGGCAAGCTGGCGGCCGCGACGGTCGCGCCGGCCAGCGCCGGGCTGGAGGTGCGGTCCAGCACCAGCAGCACCACCGCGATCGCCAGCATCTCGTCCGCCACGCGACCGAGCGTCGCCGCCAGGTAGAACCACCCGTAGCGCGGCAGCCTCCAGACCGAGTCGATCGGTCTGGACGACGCGGCCCGGTCGGAGCGCATGGTGGGATGGTAACGTATCTACACAAGGAGGCATTACAACATGGATCCCGAGGAGCAGCCCGACCGGCTCGCGCGCCTGGCCGTCGACCTGGTGAACCTGCCCGACGACCTCCTGGACTCGGCCGGCCTTGCCGGATTCCTGACCGGCCACGGCGAGGCGGCGCCCATCGACCTGACCGCCCGCGACGTCGCCCAGCTCGTCGCGGTCCGAGCTGAGTTGTCCGACCTCTTCGACGCCGCCGCCGAGGGCGCTCCCGCCCTGGCCGCCGCCGAAACCGCCGCCGCGCCCGCCCAGGACGCCCCGGCCGCCGCCGCGCCCGCTCCAGCGCCCGCCGCACCCACCAGGGGCGACCCGGGTGCCAGCCGGGCCACCAGGGCCGACGTTGTCGCCGAGCAGGTGAATCGGCTGCTGGACCGGGCTCAGACCCCGCCGCGCCTGTCGAACCACGACGGCACGGCCTGGCACCTGCACATCACCGCCGACGAGGCTCCCTGGGCCGACTGGCTGGCGGCCGTGGCCGGGCTCGGGCTGGCGAGGTTGCTGGCCGAGGACGGGGTCGCCCGCCTCGGCCGCTGCGCCGCCGCCTCGTGCCGACGCGCCTTCGCCGGTGGTCTTCGCAACCACCCTCGCCGCTACTGCTCACCTGCCTGTGCCAACCGCGCTCGGGTCGCCGCGTTCCGCGCGCGTCGCCGTTCAACGTCCTGACCGAACCGCTCCAGGTACGGTGGGTGCCATGAGCGAGCCATCCACGGCAGTCCCGGCGACCAGGCTGGGAAGCCTCCGGTGGGCCGTCTACGCGGCAGCCGCATGGGCGCTCGTATTCGCCGCGATGAGCTTCTACTGGGCGGCCGGCGGATCCATCGGCTCCTCCACCATGAGCGACGCCATCGTCGAGCCGGCCAGAGCCCGCGAGCTGGGGTTCGTCGCGCTGCTGTGGACCACCGGCGCTCTCAAGGCGATCGCCGGCCTGCTGGCGCTCGCTCTCATCCGCCCCTGGGGCCGGGTGCTGCCCCGCTGGATCCCGCTCACCGCGACCTGGGTCGCAGGCGTCGGGATGCTGCTCTACGGAGGCGCCAACCTGCTGGTGCGGGCCGTCATGGCCGCTGGCCTGCTGGCCACGCCGGAATGGATGCAGTCGGCCGCCGCGCGCTGGCACCTCCTGCTCTGGGACCCGTGGTGGCTCCTCGGCGGAGCCCTGTTCGTCATGGCGGCCTGGTCCTGTGGCGGCCCGGGTCGCCACCGCGGCCGCCGCGCCTGACCCGGGGCTGGTTGCGCTCGCCGCCGGATCGGACTCGTTCCTGGCGGGCGGCTTGGCGAGCGTCTCGGCGTTCGTGACGTACCACCGGGTCTGTACTTGATCGCGTCATGTGTGCCGTAATGAGAGATCCATGAGGGATCCGCACGCCCGCGATGGATGCGAGCGTCCTCCAGGACCGACCGTTCTGGCTCAGCCAGGAAGGGGGCACACTGTGACGTTACGGACAACGAAGCGGCGGGCAAGGTGGCTCGTGCCCGTCCTCCTCGTCGCCGCGCTGCTCATCCCGGCATCCCCGACACCGGCACAGCCTGCCTCGTCCGCCACGAGCGCTCCGAAGGCAAGAGTGACCACGGCAACGGCGTTCGACGTCTCCCCCGCCATGCGCGACGTCGCCGCGCGGGCCTCGTCCGCCCACTCGTCGCGAAGCGGCGTCCAGAAGTTCGCCGACCGCGGTCCCACCGTCGCCAGTTCCGGCTTCAGCGGCGACGCCGCCGTTCAGGCCGGCGCCGCGGCCGACATCGCCGCGCCGTCGGTCAGCTTCGAGGGGCTGCGCGGCGCGGACAACATCCCGGTGCTGGGCGGCATCCCGATCCCGCCCGACCCGGTCGGCGACGTCGGCCGGGACCAGTACGTGCAGATGGTGAACACGGTCTGGGCCGTCTACTCCAAGACCGGTCAGCGGCTCCTCGGCCCGCTCAGCCTCGCCTCGATCTGGGAGGGGTTCGAGAACACCGACTGCGCCGACAACAGCGGCGACCCGATCGTACTGTACGACCAGCTGGCCGACCGCTGGATCCTGACCCAGTTCACCACCATCGGGCCGACCTACTACAACTGCGTGGCAGTTTCGGAGACCTCCGATGCGACCGGTGCCTACTTCCGATACTCGTTCTCCACCGGGCTGAACTTCCCCGACTATCCCAAGTACGGCGTCTGGCCCAACGCATACTTCCTGGCCACCCGCGAGTTCGACCCGGCCGACAACTTCGCCGGTATCGGCGCCTACGCGCTCGAGCGCAACAAGATGCTCGATGGCAACCCGAAGGCCCGGGCCGTGTCCTTCCTGACCCCGCCGGGCGACACACCGTGGATCACCGGCGACGGCTGGCTCCCCTCGGACCTGGACGGCACCCGCAGGCCTCCGGCCGGCAGCCCCAACTACTTCGTTGGCACCCAGGACGACGAGGGGGCGTACGGCGCGCCGTTCGACGCCGTCAACATCTTCCAGTTCTCCGTGTCGTGGAGCGTGAACCCGACCGCCGCGTTCTTCCAGTCCGCGCAGATCCCGGTGGCCGAGTTCGACACGGCGCTGCCCTGCATCCCGCCGGGCTCACGCAACTGCATCCCGCAACCGGAAACCACCCAGCGGATCGACAGCCTCACCACCCGGCAGCGGCCGATCTGGCGTCTGGCGTACCGCAACTTCGGCGACCACGAGTCGCTGGTGACCAACCAGTCGGTCCAGGCGCGGCCTCGGATCGCCGGTGTGCGGTGGTACGAGATCCGCCAGCCAGGCAACCAGCCCGTGGTCGTCCAGCAGGGGACCTTCTCTCCCGACGATGACGTGAACCGCTGGATGGGCAGCACCGCCATGGACCACAGCGGCAACATCGCGCTCGGCTACAGCGTCTCCAGCTCGACGGTCTTCCCAGGCATCCGCTTCACGGGACGGCTCCAGGGTGACCCGGCGAACGAGATGACCCAGGGCGAGGGCGTGATCGTCAACGGCAGCGGCTCCCAGACCGCCAGGGCCGCCCGCTGGGGCGACTACACCTCGATGAACGTCGACCCCACGGACGACTGCAGCTTCTGGTACGTCAACGAGTACTACCAGACGACCTCCGCCCGGGGCTGGCAGACCCGGATCGCCTCGTTCCGCCTGCCCGGCTGTGGCTAGCCGGCGAGGCTCGACGGACCGGTTGGGGCGGGCGCCCGCCCCACCGGTGGGCTCCCGGGCTGAGCTCGGCCAACCACCCCGCCGCGCCTGCCGTCGACCGGAGCCGCCATGGTGGCTCCGACCAGGAAGGCTGTAGTGTGAAGGTTGCATACCATGCAAGCATGGAGGCCCCGCCCGCGTGCGGGGCCTCCGGTCTGATCGGGCACTCGAACCTCGATGGCTGACGCGATCCCGCGGGGATGCGCGCGGAGCTACCTGGCGGGATGCAGGTCCAGAACCGCCTTGCCATTCACCCGTCGGCCGGCCAGCGCCTCGGCCGCCTCCACCACCTGCGTCCACGGACCGCGCCAGCCGATCTCGACGGTGAAACTGCCATCCTCGACGTGCCGGACGAGCGTGGCCAGGTCCGAACTCACGTCGCCGGTGATGAGGAAGGACGTCAAGGACTTGGCGGGGCCGATCGTCGAGTAGGGAGGAAAGACGGCCGGCTGCCCGGACGTCCAACCGATGCTCTGTAGGCTGCCGCCGGGCGCCAGCAGATTCCACGCCGCTACCAGCTGCGGGCCGCCGACGTTGTCCAGTACCAGGTGGACCGGCTGGTCGATTCCTTCCAGCCCGACCACCACTCGATCGGCCCCGACCTCGGTGAGGTCCCGGCCTCGGGCGGCCGAGCCCACCGACGCGATCACCTCCGCACCGCCGTGCGCCGCCAGTTGCACCGCGAACCGACCGACGCCTCCCGAAGCTCCGGTGACGAGCACCCGCTTGCCCCGAACCGGACCGCCGGCCCGCAGTGCCTGCAACGCCGCGACGCCAGCCACCGGCAGGGCCGCGGCCTTGGCCAGGTCGACAGTTGGTGGTACCTCGGCGAACGCGCCGACGTCCACGGCAACGCGTTGCGCGAAGGCCCCGGGCGTCAACGCCACCACCCTGGTGCCCACGGCCGGCCCGCTGCCGTCGGGCGCCGCCTGTACCACCAAGCCGGCCGCGTCGGAACCGAGCACTCCGCCCGCCGGCACCCGGCCGGACTTTGCGTCGTTCAGATCCCCGTAATTCAGCGAGGCATGGTGCACCTCGACGAGCACCTGGTGTCGTCCGGCCGCCGGTTCGGCGACCTCGCCCATGCGCACCGCCATCGGCGACGAGGGATCAGCTATGAGCGCTCGAATCGACATGTCTCCTTGCCCGCCGTCGCAGACAGCCAGCACCTTATCTCCGTCATTCCGCCGCGAAGAACCACCGCAGCCTCGAACTCGCTCCAGGCCGGCCAGAATGATGCCGACGACCGCCACCTCCGTGCCCCTCGGTAGAGCCCATTACCAGCGTCCCAGGCCGTTCTCGGTTCGCCGCCGAGAAGGCGAGCGACCTGGCGGACGATCCGATCTTGCTCGTGACGGCCTGCCAGGTGGTGAGGATGTGAGGACGGTCGTCGAGGAGCAGGCCGAACCGGAAGCGGATCAGGCAGCCAGTGGGGGTTCACAGTCGCTTCTCAAGCTCCAGCTCGTCCCGCAACGGGATGCCGTAGCTACCCAGTGGGGGGATTTCGGGTTTCAGCCGGGCCCGGCTGTCGTCGACCGCGCCCCGGTGCAGAACGGCCAGGCAAAAGCCCCGCCGCTGGTAGAAGCGCAGCGCGTCGACGTTGTCATTGGTGGTGATGAGCCACAGGCGGGCACAGTTTCGCTGCGCTGCCAGCCGCTCAACCGCCTCGATGAGGGCGGTGCCGACCCCTCGCCACTGTCGGGCGGTGTGGAGGGTGAGGATCTCGCACTGCTGGCGGCCGCGGTCCAGCACGTAGGTGAGCACGCCCACCAGCCGGCCGTCCTCCTGGTCCTCAGCGACGAACGCCGGGTGGTCCAGGGGGTCGACGAGCGCACCGAGGCGGGCCACCCGGGTGTGGTGACGCTCGGCAAGGAAGGCCTCGACGGCTGGACGGTCGGCGTACTCCCGAGGGCGGATCGTCATCCCATCACCCCACTGCTGCGCCATCCACCAGGGCAGCAGCTGGGCCGTCTCTGGTGGGGGCTCGCGGTCACCCTGGGTTCGCGTTTCAGATGTGCTTTCGCGCTCCCTCAAGGAGTGCGAGACTGTTGATTATGGCGGCCACGAGCGTGCTCGATCGAGAGATGTTCTCAGAGGCAGAAGCAGCCAGGCTGCTTCGAGTGCCTCAGTCGACACTCCACTACTGGCTCGAAGGCGGTGTCCGGCGAGGCAAGACGTATAGGCCTGTCATCCGACCTGAGCCTCTGGGTAACAGGCCTGCGGTGACGTGGGCAGAGTTCATCGAAGCTGGCCTGTTGCGTGAGTATCGGCGCAAACACCAGGTGCCGATGGCTGAGCTCCGCGCTTTCATTGATCTGCTGCGTGACCGCTATGACGTTCCTTATCCCCTCGCCCACCATCGGCCTTTCATTGCCGACCGCCGGCTCCTGCTCGAGGCGCAAGACACTGTCGGTCTCGACGCGGAGTTCTGCTTGGTCGCTGTGGCCAGCGGCCAGCTCATCCTTACGCCACCCTCGCAATCCTTCGTGGAGCGAGTCACGTGGAGCAATGACGTGGCCGCTGGCTGGAGACCGCATGACGACCCCTACTCCCCAGTACGCATGGCGCCGGATGTGCGCTTTGGCCGTCCTGCTGTACATGGCGTCAGTACGGAGGTGCTGTGGGAGCATGCGGAAGCGGGCGAAGATGTTGCCGAGATGGCTGGAGCCTTTGACCTATCGCCCAGCGATGTGCGTTGGGCTCTGGCCTACGAGACCTCGCTCCGGGCAGCGTGAGCAGGGTCGGCGAAGCCGGCGATCGTCCGCTTCTACTTCGATGCTGACGTCCTGGGTCTAGCCAAGATCCTTGTGACTCTCCGGTCCGATGTCACCTATCCTGGCGACCCCGGCGGCGTCGTGCACAGACGAGCGCGGCCAGCCTGTCCAATCACCAGCCCGCCACCGATGACACGGTTTGGATACCCGAGACCGCTCGCCACGGTTGGCTGATCATCACCAGAGATAGCCGCATCCAGCATCACCGAGCTGAGATCGAGGCCGTCCGGACAAGTGGTGCCCGGATGGTCGCCCTTGCCGGTGAGGAGGCTCGGGGGACATGGGACCAGCTCGAGGTGGTGATGTGTCAGTGGCGAGCCATTGAGCGGCGTCTGGACGAACCCGGCCCATTCATCTACCTGGCTACCCGGACGACACTTCGGCCGGTTGACCTCAAGTGAATGGTCATCCATGCAGTAGGACCAGGCTCATGCCACAGCTCCATGCGTATCCAGGCCCGGGGCGATCAGGCACACGTCGCCGAACTCATGCCAGAGGTAGCCTTCGCGCAGGGCCTCGTCGTAGGCCTTGCGGAGAACCTCGAGGTTGACAAAGGACAAGGTGAGGTCAAGATGGCTGGCCTGGGGCTCGTGGAGCCCGGTCAGCAGGCCGTCGACGGCGCGGAGCTGGTGGCCGGGGTCGATGCGGAGCCGGGTGACGCCCGCGCCCGGGCGGACTTGCCCGGTGGGGTCGGCGGCGGTCTCCAGGGTCCGGACGACAGTTGTGCCGATCGCGATGACCCGCCCGCCCACGGCATGGCACCGTGCCACGGCCGCGGCGGTCGCCTCGGGGACGCGGTAGGGCTCGGCCGGCACGAAGCGGCGGTCGACCTCCGGGTCGCCGTAGGTCGAGAGTCCGGCGTGCAGGCTGATGGTGGCGAGCCCGACGCCGCGGGAGCGAAGCTCGTGCAGCGTCTGGACCGTGAAGGGGCGGCCGGCGCTCGGCATCTCCGCGGAGCCGGGGGCGGCCGCGAACAGCGTCTGGTAATGGTGCAGGGCCCAGCGCTCCGGCACGTAGGCGTAGCGGACCGGCTGCCCGACCCGGTGGAGCGCTTCCAGCAGCCGCGCGCAGCAGCGGTCGAACGCGACCCACACCATCGCCGGCACCTCGTCGTGCCGGGCGAGCACCCGCGCCTCCAGGCCTCCGGCGAAGGACAGGCGCTCACCTGGAAGCAGTGCCGGAGCGGGAGGTCGGGCGTCGGTGGGAACCAGCGCCGGGTCGCCCCGAGCGGGCACGCCCAGGGCCAGCGCGGCCCAACGGTCGCCGTCGCGGCCGGCCAGGCGCAGCTCCAGCGGCGCACCCGCCGCCGTCCAGCCGACCAGGCTTGCCGGGAGCGTGCGGGAGTCGTTGGCGACCAGCAGGTCCCCAGGGCCGAGCAGCCGCGGCAGGTCCGAGAAGCGGGAGTGCTGCACCGCTCCCGCCTTCCGGTCGATCACCAGCAGTCGCACACCGTCGCGGCGCAGCCCACGCGCCTCCGGTGGCGCCGCCGCCTCCAGCGTCGGAGGCAGCTCGAACCGGACGTCACTGCGCATGCGCGGGCTCCGCGCCGGGCACCGAAAACGCCGCTGCCTCGAACCGCTGGCCGGTGATGCCGGCGGACTCGGGCGAGGCCAGGTAGACGAACACCGCCGTCCGATCCTCGGGCCGGGCCAGCTCCGCCGGATCATCCTCGGGCAGCGCCGCCGCGTGCATCGCGGTGGCCATGTCGCCGGGGTCCACGGAGTTGGCCCGCACGCCGGTGTCCTCCAGCTCGCTGGCCCAGATTCGGGTCATCTGGTCGAGCGCCGCCTTGGACACGCCGTACGCGCCCCACCCCGGATAGCCGACCACGCCGGCGTCGCTGGAGACGTTGATGACGCTCCCGGAGCCGGCCGCCAGCATGGGTCCGATCAACGCTCGCGTCAGCAGGAACGGGCCGAGCAGGTTCACCTCCAGCACGCGCCGGAGCGCGTCCGGATCGGTGTCGATGAGGTAGGGCATCGGCGTCGGGCCGAGCTCGGAGGCGTTGTTGACCAGCACGTCCACGCGGTCGAAGGCGTCGAGCGCCGCGGCCGCCACCCGCTCCACCTCCGAGGCATCGCCCACGTCGGCGGTCACGGCGACCGCCCGCGCTCCGAGCGACTCCACCTCCGCCCGAGCCTCGTCGAGTGGCCCGGTACGCCGGGCGACGAGCAGTAGATCGGCGCCTTCCCGGGCACAGGCCAGCGCGATGGCGCGACCGAGGCCCTGTGAGGCACCAGTGATCAGGACAGTTCGGCCGGCCAATCGGCCGGTGGCAGCTCGTGCCATCGCTGACCTCCGTGGCTCCAATGCTCCGAGGCGGAACGCGGCCATCGTGCCGCCGCCTCAACGACTTTGTCAACGCCGATGTTGACTTATTCGCCACGGCGGTCGGCCTGCACGAGGTCGACGGGGAGGCCGACCCTGCGGCACGCTGGGGTCCCCGCCCGGTATGGGTCGTCGTCTCGATCCGGAGTGCTCGCCTTGCGCCGTCTTCTGCTGCTCGCCTTCATCTGGGGCTGGTCGTTCCTGTTCATCAAGGTCGTCGTCGAGGGCGTCCCGCCGACGTTCCTGGCGTGGGGCCGCATCCTGCTCGGCCTGGGGGTGATGCTCGCCTTCCTGCGTTCGAGCGGCGAGCGCTTCCCGGAGCGGAGGACCTGGGGGCACCTGCTGGTCCTCGGGCTCGCCATGAGCGTCATGCCGTTCACGCTGATGGCCTGGGGCGAGGAGCACATCACCTCCGCGCTGACCTCGGTCCTCAACGCCTGCACCCCCCTGTTCACAGCCGCCTTCGCCGCTGGGCTGCTGCACGACCGCCTGCGGCCGCCGCAGATCGCCGGCCTCATCGTGGCGCTGGGCGGCGTCGCCATCCTCGCCGGCGTCGGCGGCCACGACCTGGTCGGCAGCTCCATGGCCGGCGTGCTCGCCACCGTCGTGGGCACCGCCGGCTACGGCTTCGGCTTCGCCTACGCGCGCCGGTTCGTGCAGCGGCTGTCGCCGATCCAGCTCTCCGCCGGGCAGCTCACCGCCGGATGCGTGGCGCTGCTGCCCTTCGCCGGCTACGACCTGGCGATCGGGAGCGTCCACCTGAGCTGGCTCCGTGTGCTCTGCCTCGTGCTGCTGGGCGCCCTCGGCACCGGTTACGCATACCTGCTGAACTACCGCACCCTCCAGGCCGAGGGAGCCACCGCCGCCTCGCTCGTCACCTACCTGATCCCCGTCGTCGGCGTCGCCGCCGGCGTGCTCGTCCTCGGCGAGCCGTTCTCGTACCGGCTGCTCCTCGGAGCAGTGGTCGTCGGCTTCGGCATCGCCCTGATCCAAGGGAGGATCCTCGGGCCCCGCGCTCCCGCGCCGGAGGCCGAAGCCGTCGCCGCCGGCGTCGCCGGCTCCGGCGGTCGAGCCGCTCCCAGCGCCCCCGCCGCGGGGGACTGAGGCCAGAGGGTGTGCCGGTGACGCCTCGACTGGCAAACGCAGACGCCCCGTCTGGTACCATCCATCCCGCTCGCCATGGGGGTGTAGCTCAGTCCGGCAGAGCGCCTCCCTCGCACGGAGGAAGTCAGGGGTTCAAATCCCCTCACCTCCACCCCATCAAAGCCGCAGGTCAGAGGCCTTGATCGTCCGTCCTCCTCTTTTCGCCCGGAGTGGGCCGACGTAGGAGGCCCATCGACGGGCTCTCAATCAGCCAGACGGACTCCTCTCCCCGCGGAGCGTAGCTGACCAGGGCAAACGGCGCGAGGCCGGATTCGTCGAGTACCCGGGTGGCCTGGGTAGCGATACGGGTTTGGAAGGATCACCGTGCTCGCCGGCGTCGCCAAGCTGGGCTTCGTCGCAGACCTGCTGTCCAAGCCGACCCAAATCGGCTATATGAACGGGCTCGCCCTGACGATCCTGGTAAGCCAGCTTCCCAAGCTGTTCGGCTTCTCTGTTGAAGGCGACGGGCTCATCGTCGAGGCGGTCGGCTTCGCCAAGGGGCTCGCCAGCGGCGAGACGGTGGCGGCAGCGCTGGCGGTCGGTCTGCTCGGCCCGGTGCTGATCGGCTCGCTCCAGCGGCTGGTGCCCAAGATCCCCGCCATGCTGATGGCCGTGGTCGTCTCGATCCTGGCCGCCAACGTCTTCCACCTGGCCGACCACGGGGTCGCCCGGGTCGGTCGTCGGGCCGGCGCGGGCACCTCATCCTTTCAGGAGGATGTCAGTAGAACCCAAGGTGTGAGATACCCACGCTGGCGGCGGCGATCGGCGCCCCAGCGACCTGGGACCTCGGCCTTCCGAAGGGATCGACCCATGGCATCGATCTTCAAGCGCGTTAAGGACTTCGCCCAAAGCCCCAAAGGCGAGCAGGTCAAGGAGCAGGTCAAGGAGCAGGCTAGCAAGCCGGAGAACCGCCGCAAGCTCAAGGAGTTTGGACAGCGCTACATGAAGCGGCGGTAACGCCGTCGCGGCGCGGGTTGACCCGAGGGTGGCGTCATGGTGGGCGGATCCGACCCGGTTGCGTCGGGGGCCGCGGCCGGCGATGAGGCTGCACCCGTGAGCGCCGACGCGACCGAGGTTCCTGTCAAGACGGGAGCCGGGCTGGTCCTGCTCACGTTGGCCTCCGGGCAGTTCCTGATGACCCTCGACAGCTCGGTCATGAACGTGTCGATCGCGACGGTGGCCAAGGATGTCGGCACCACGGTGACCGGTATCCAGACGGCGATCACCCTGTACGCGCTCGTCATGGCGATGTTCATGGTGACCGGCGGGAAGGTCGGCTCGATCCTGGGGCGCAGGCGCGCCTTCGCGATCGGGTGCCTGATCTACGGGGCCGGGTCGCTGACCACGGCGCTGGCGCCCAGCCTCGCAGTCCTCCTGCTCGGCTGGTCGTTCCTTGAGGGCATCGGCGCGGCGCTGATCATGCCCGCCATCGTGGCGCTGGTTGCCAGCAACTTCCCACCGCGCGGTCGTCCGCGTGCCTACGGCCTGGTCATGGCGGCCGGCGCGATCGCGATCGCGGTCGGCCCGCTGATCGGCGGCGTTGCGACCACCCACTTCTCGTGGCGGTGGGTGTTCGTCGGCGAGGTGCTCTTGGTGTTGGCGATCCTCGCGCTCGCCCGCCGCGTCAAGGACGCACCGCCCGAGGGCCGGGCGAGACTCGACCTGGTCGGCACGGTCTTGTCGGCGACTGGGCTCGGCCTGGCGGTCTTCGGTGTCCTGCGGTCCAGCGAGTGGGGATGGGTGATGGCCAAGCCGGATGGGCCCAAGCTGCTGGGGGTGTCGCCGGTGGTCTGGCTCATCCTGGGTGGGGTGCTGGTGGTCTGGGTGTTCTTGGGCTGGGAGCGGCGGCTGGAGGCCAGGGGAGCCGAGCCGCTGGTGCGGCCGGAACTGTTGGCCAACCGCCAGCTCACCGGCGGGCTGCTGCTGTTCTTCTACCAGTTCCTGGTCCAGGCGGGCTTGTTCTTCGCCATCCCGCTGTACCTGTCGGTCGCGCTGGGCCTGTCGGCGATCGAGACTGGAGTCAGGATCCTGCCGCTGTCGCTCACCCTTCTCCTGGCCGCCGCCGGCATCCCGCGGTTCTTCCCGAACGTCTCGCCCCGGCTGGTGGTTCGGCTTGGGCTTCTGGCCATGCTCGCCGGCATCGTCGCCCTGTTCACCAGCATCGACCCCTCCGCCGGCGCCGAGATCGTCACCGTCCCGCTGCTGCTGGCCGGCCTTGGGATCGGGGCCCTCGCCTCCCAGCTCGGCGCCGTCACCGTCTCGGCGGTGCCCGACGAGCAAAGCCCAGAGGTCGGTGGGCTGCAGAACACCGGCACGAACCTGGGCGCCTCGATCGGCACGGCGCTGGCCGGCTCGATCCTGATCGCCGCGCTGACCGCGTCGTTCCTGCAGGGGATCGAGCAGAACCCCGCGGTCCCCGCGTCGGTGAAGTCCCAGGCGAACGTCAAGCTCGCCGGCGGCGTGCCGTTCATCTCGGACGCCGATCTCCAAGCAGCGCTCGACAAGGCGGGTGTGAGCGAGGAATCCGCCACGGCGATCCTCGACGTCAACCAGCAGGCACGGCTCGACGGTCTTCGCGCTGCGCTGGTCGTGCTCGCCGGGATCGCGTTGCTCGCGCTCTTCTCCGCACGGCGCATCCCGACAGAGCAGCCGGGCCCGGCCCCCGAGTAGCGTTCGGGCTGGGAGGAGATTGGTGGCAACCCATCGCCGCTCGTGCACGGGGGTCAGGGCAGCAGACGGGCAGCAACCGCTCCTCGGAGGGATCAGAAAAGACGCGAGAGGATCATGACGGATCATGAGTCCGATCCGGCCTCTACGGCGGCTTCTACCTGCGCGTTTCCCATGATCCTTCACTCACTTCACCGGCACGAATTACATTTACTGTAATTCCCCAGCAGATCTCGCACGGAGGAAGTCAGGGGTTCAAATCCCCTCACCTCCACCCCACCACGGATGACCAGCGTTTCCGCTGGTCATCTCCGTGTCTAGACCTCCTGCGGTGAGCGCATGACACTTGGATGAGGTCTGAACGCGGGTCCACGTCGGCTGGTATGGCCGTCCTGACCAGGCTCTTTACTGGTCATGCCTGGTCGCCAGGCTGAAATACTGGGCCGCACAGCGGTCGGAGAGCGCATGCAGCATTGTTCCAGCCCATTTTGCCGTAGTGCTCGACCCGAAGGATGCCGGCCTGGATCGCATGAGCGGTGATGAGCCGCCGATGCGCCGTCAGCAAGGACGCAATCGCGCCGGAGTGGGCACCGGAGGCCCCGGTCGGGAGGGCGACGATCTGCTGCGGGACGGCATCGGTGACGTTCGGAGGTCAGGGCGGATCCACCCCACGCGCAGCACGTCGGGCGCCTGGGATTCCGCGACGCAAGGGTCGTGCCCGGCGCGGACCGCTGCCGGCACCTCCAGTTGGGTCCTCCCCATCCTGTAGTGGTGCGCGTGGTCGGGGCGCGACGGGTCGTTCAGCGCTTGTCGTTGGGACCTTCGACGGTTGACGTCGGGACCTTCGACGATTCTGCCGCAGTCCGCGGCGGCGCACCATTGCCCACAGGGTGGTGAGGTAGCGATGAGCGGCATGCCAGTGCGCTCCGCATGGCGCGAAGCGGGCGGCCTGCGGGACCGCCGACAGCAGGCTGTTCTTTGGCCACCAGGGGGAGGGGCAGCAGGAGCGGCGCCGCCGCGAAGCCGCCGCCAAGGCGATCTGTGCGCGCTGGCAGGTCGGGCAGGCGTGCGCGGCCGACGCGCTCGCCCACCGGGAGCCGTTCGGCGTGTGGGGTGGCCTGACCGAATCGGAGCGCAGGGCCCTGCGGATCACGGGCGCCCGCCCGGATCTCGGCCGGTAGGGGGCGGAAGCCATGCCCAGCCGCTGTGATTGCGCGGGCGAGGTCGCCCTGCGGGACGGCTCGACCGTCCGGGTCCGCTCGGTCCGGGCCGAGGACGCCGCCGCGGTCCGCTGCCTGTTCCAGGGGCTGTCGGAGACCTCCAGGTGGCTGCGGTGGTTCTCGGCCTGCCCCAGCCTGGACTGTGTGGTCGCCTGGGCCACCAGGGTCGACCACGCCCGCCGCTGTGGGCTCGTCGCCACCGTGGCCGGCAATGAGCGGCTCATCGCCCACGCCGGCTTCGAACGCGACGACCAGCACCCCGATCGCGCGGAGTTTGCCATGGTGGTCGCCGACGACTTTCAGGGCCGCGGGCTGGGCGCGATCCTGTTGGGCCGGCTCGCGGAGGTGGCGGACCGCGCCGGGGTGGCGACGTTGACCGGCGAGGTGTTGGCGGACAACCAGCCGATGCTGAGGATGCTTCGGCACTCGGGGTTCCCGGTCAGCTTCCGCCGGACGAGTGGGGTGGTCCTGGTGGAGTTGCCGACCTCGCTCACCCGGGGCGCTGGTACGGTCCAAGCCGCCTGAGCGGAGGTCGCGTCGCTGCCGATGGTGCTCGCCCCCAGCTCGGTGGCGGTGCTCGGTGCGTCCAGGCAGCGCGGCGCGGCCGGTGGTGAGCCGTTCCATCCGCTCTCAGGCTGGCCCGCTGCGGCGAAGGGATACGGGGCCAAGGTCCCGCCCGGACGGGCCTGCCCCCATAGGGCCCTAGAGGACCAGGGCCCAATGGCCCGGGAGGCAGCCACCGGCGTGGGTGAGCATGCTAGGCGAAGCCGCCCACGCTGGCGTGCCCGGGGAGGGAAAGGGTGGCAACCATGACCGTGCGACCAGTCGAGCAATGGCAGCGCCTGGCACGGCCCGAACGACCGGCGCGAGCCAGGCCGCAGCGGCTGCTTCGGATCGGCGTTGTGGCACCTCCGTGGTATGAGATCCCGCCGCCGGCCTACGGCGGCATCGAGTTGATGTGCGCCTGGCTGGTGGACGGCCTTGTCGCCCGTGGGCACGCGGTCACGCTCGTCGGTGCGGGCAGAGGTCGCACCCGCGGCCGCTTCCTGCGCACTTTCCAGCGGCCCCCGACCCAGCGGATCGGCCAGTCGCTGCCTGAGGCGCTGCACGCCGCCACGGCCGCCACGCTGCTGTTGGACCTGGACCTCGACGTCGTCCACGACTTCTCGCTCACCGGCCCCTTGCTGGCCGCCGGGCGCGACGTCCCGACCCTTGTGACGGTGCACGGTGACCTCCGCGGAGACCTGGGTGCCTACTACCGGGCGCTCGGCGACCGGGTCGGCCTGGTCGCCGTCTCGTGGGCGCAGCGGCGCAGCGCCCCGGATCTGCCCTGGGCCCGCGTGATCCACAACGGCCTGCCCGTGGATGGCTACCCTTACCGCGACACCAAAGACCATTTCGCGCTCTTCCTCGGGCGGATGAGCCCGGTGAAGGGCGCCCACCTGGCGATCGAGGCGGCCCGCGACGCCGGTCTCCGGCTAGTCATGGCGGGCAAGTGCAACGAGCCCCATGAGCGTGCCTACTTCGACCGCTGGGTGCGCCCCAGGCTCAGCCGTGACGTGGCCTGGCTCGGCGAGGTGGACACCGCCCGCAAGAAGGACCTGCTCAGCCGCGCGAGCTGCCTGCTGTTCCCGATCCGCTGGGCGGAGCCGTTCGGGCTGGTGATGGTGGAGGCGCTGGCGTGCGGCACCCCCGTGGTGGCGCTGGGGGCAGGCGCCGTCCCCGAGGTGATCGAGCACGGCCGCAGCGGCCTCATCGGTCAGCGACCAGAGGACCTGGCTGAGCTGCTGAGCCAGGTCGGCGACCTCGACCCGGCCGCCTGCCGCGAGCGGGCCCAGAGCTTCGATGTGGCGGCCATGGTGCGGCGGTACGAGGCGCTCTACGCCGCCGCGGCCCGCGACAGCCCGGCACCTCCATCGCGTGACGGTTCCCCGCCGTCCGTCCGCCGGCGCCCGCTCCCACTGCGACCCCGATCTGCTGATCGCTTGGCGGCCTCGGCGGCCGGGGCCCGGCGCTCCGCTCCTGGTGAGCCGCGCTCCCTGCGCTCTGGCGGTGATCGCTCGCGCCGCAACCACGCCGATGGCGGCGCTGGGACCTGAGGCGGCGCTGTCGAAGCAGACCTTCGACGAGACCAGACGGCGGACCAAGGTGATCGGCCGGCTGCCCGGCGAGTGCAGCTGCCTGTCACTGGTGTGGGCGGTCTTGGACCGCGCCGCTCGGGGGCTGGCGCGGGGTCGACCAGCATCCCGCCAACGTGCGGCTGCTGCAGCAGTTGCGCCGCGACCTTCTCGACCTGTCCGCGCTCGAGCGTAAGGGAGGTGATGCGCTGGCTGATCCGGTTACACCAGCCGGTGAGATCCGTCACGCCGAGCCTACGCCCGGCTACTTTCCACCAACGCCGGGACGCCACCGAGGCCATGGACCGGATCATCGTGCGCACGGTCTCAGGCACCAAGCTCGACGCGGCCGTGGCGCAGGCCGTGGTCGCCTCGAGGTCGACGACTACGACCCAGAGGGCAGGTGGGGGTGGAGCGTGCTGGTACGGGGCGCCGGCGCCGAGATCACCCAGCCGGACGAGCTGGAACAGGTGAAGGCCCTGCCCCTGCGGGCCTGGGCGTTCAAGCACGGCGACGCCAACCGATTCCTGGCCATCGACACCACCCTGGTGACCGGACGCAGATTCGGCGCGCCGCCGGGCGATCTGACGGGAGCCGGCAGCAGCGCTGCCCGGGACAGCGCATCGATGCCGAGGAGCGTACGGATCACGGTCGACGCGGGGGTCCCGACGGCGTCCCACCGTGCTGCCCGCGCAGGCGGTTGAGATCCAACCCCGCCCGTAGGCGCAAGTGCTGAACCGACCCCGGATGAGGAGGAAGGTCCCGCTACGAGCGGGACTTCCGCTTCTACCGCACCTGGAACCTTCGGTCCACACTATCCGGCGCCCCAGACTCCAAAGAGGGAGGTGCGGTGCGCAATTCCGGGGCCGGGGGGGCAAGAGCCAAAGATCCGCATGACCGCAGCAGGAGGCGGAAGCAATGGAGATCGGGCTGATCATCAAGTACGGAAAGCTCGTTCCCGGCCGTGAGCCCCAGGCCTTTGAGCTGTTCGCAGAGACCAAGCGATTCTTCGAGGAGCAGCTGCAGAAGGGGTTCATCGCCTACTACGAGCCCTACTTCTACGCCAGCGGCGACTTCGAGGCCGAGGCGGGCTTCTTTATCATCAAGGGCGACCGCGAGAAGCTGTGGAAGCTGGTGGAGGACGAGACCTACCGCTGGCTGGTGACCAAGGCCATGTTCATCCTGGACCACGTGAAGGTGGAGTGGCTGGTCGTCGGCGAGGGCATCGCTGAGCAGCTGGAGCGCTCCTCCAAGGCCGCCGCCGAGTTCGCCTCCGTCCACTAGCCAAGAAGCGACGGATGCCGGGGGAGGACCGTCCTCCCCCGGCCGACTGGCCAGCATGGGCGTCCGGGCTATCGTGTGGTGCAGGTAGGACACCGATGCCCAGCTGTCAAGGTGAAGCGCCCCACGGAGGAGCGACCTGACAGCCGCCTCGGGACCCCGCTGCTCACAGCGCATCACTTCGCGACTCTTGGAACGTAGCGAGCAGGGAAGTTGCAGGTCGGCCAGCGGAAGCGCTGGTCATCTTTGCGTCTGGCCCCTTGTACGGCTCCGGGTTCGATTGCCATTCGAGCTGCGTGTCTGAAGGCAAGGAGGTCGTGGTGGCCGAGGCGAGCGCCCCGAGCGACAGAGTGATTCTCTCCAAAGAGGATTTCGATAAGCTTAGGGTTAGGCCCGAAAGCGCGGAGGCTATGGACGAACTAGTTCGTCAGCGCCTAGCCAAGTGGATTGAGGATACGTTTCGCCCAACTATCCCCCCAATCGTGGAGGCCCTCGCTGAGGATGCGGCGCAGAATGCGTCAGGACTGCCACGTTTCGCTAACAGGAACCAGTCCAGGGCGAACCTGCTTACGGCGATCTCCAACGCATTGGCAGCCCTCACGGGCCTCGCAATCTGGGCGACCTTACAGGAGACCCCCGCTTGGTGGGCAAAGGTAGCAGTCGCCTCTGCGGCGTTGGTTAGCGCAGTTCTTGGGTTCTTACCGAGGATCTACCAATGGAGCGAGACAGCCGCAGAAGCAAGGCGGCTCGCTTCCGAGTACGGGCATCTCTACGGGGATCTCCTCGAGATCAAAGGCCAATTTATGGAAAACAGAAGAGTTAGTGATGAGGGGATCAAGCAACTACGGACGACATTGGAGAATTTAAAGAAGCAACGGCAAGCGATCAACGCGCAGTGGTGAGCTGCAACTCTCTCGCTACCTGAAGATTTAATTCCTCGCTCCAGGTGTGACAATCCATCCGCCCGGCTTGCTGGCCATCCGGATCGCCGGGCGATCGTTGTGCAGGTGCGGCACCGATGCCGGGCTGTCCAGGTGGAGCGCCCGCAGCGCAGGGAGGACGAAACGATCTTGAAGGCCTGCCCGGACACGGGTGGTTCAGAGCGCATAACTTCACCGACCCTGGAGCGCGGTAGGCAGGGAAACCCTTGTCTTGGCCCATGGACAGCCACCAGCCAAGCCGCCTGCTCCGTTCGTTCGAGCGCTACCTCCGCGCCGGCAACCGCTCCGATCACCTCAAAATTCAAAACTCTCTATATTGAGTTTCATGAATTGAGGTGACACGGCGTCGAGGCCGTCACTTCGTCCACCACAGGCGTCACTTCAACTCTGAAACTCAATAATCCGTGGTGGTCATCACGGTTGTGCGGATGTCACTGCGGAGATAGCGCGCCGAGCTGCATCATCATGCCGAGATCGTCGCGGACGGCCCAGCGCTCGGCGATGCGTCCCTGGTGAAGGCGGTACATGAAGGCGACCTCCCGCTGGTAGTCGCCAGCCGGGATCGCAAAGCCGCGGAAGGCACCGCCGGGCCAATGGCCCTCGCGGATGCCGTACTGAACGACGTAATCGCCTTCCGCCACCACGATCAGCTGCCGCCATCGGTCCATGCGCCAGTCCTGTCGGCCCCTGGAGGCGAGGAACTCGCGGGTGCCGGCCAAGCCGGCGGGCCGGCCGGGCGCCAACGCGTGGTTGACCATGTCGTTGGTGCACAGCTGCTCGAGTTGATCGAGCTGTTGGGTGTTGAGCAGCGCGTCGAAGCGCTCAACGACGCGCCGGTTGTCGTCAGCGATCGTCATGGTTGACTCCCCTCCCTGGTGCGGTGGACAATTTGGTGAGAGTGAGACTCTCGTAGTGAGAGTGGTACTCTCGCGGATATGGGAGAGTCCGTCAAGAGGCGCCGCTACAACAACGCACGCCGGCAGGCGCAAGCGCGCGCGACGCGCGCCGACGTGGTCCGGGCCGCGCGCATGCTCTTCCTCCAGCGCGGATATCCGGCCACCACCATCGAGGCCATCGGTGCGGCGGCCGACGTCCCACTGGCCACCGTGTACCGCCTGTTCGGTTCCAAGCGCGGCATCCTGTCCGCGGTCCTCAACGTGTCCTTCGTGGGCGACGACGAACCCGTCGCGCTGCACGATCGGCCCCTGGCCCGGGCGGCCGCCAGCGAAGCGGACCCCCGGAGGTTGCTCGCCGGTTTCGCGCGACTGTGCCGAGAGGTCCTGGACCGCTCAGGGCCGCTGCAGCACGTTCTGCGCAGCGCCGCGGTCGTGGACGCAGAGGTCGCCGACTTGCTCGAGACGACCAAGAGACAACGCCTGACCGGGCAATCTCGGATCGCCCGCGCACTCTCTACAGGAGGCTGGCTGGCGGAAGGGATCGGTGAGAGCGATGCCCTCGACATCATCTACACACTGATGTCTCCCGAGGTCCACCGGATCCTCACCGCCGAACGAGGGTGGAGCGCGGATCACTACGAGCGCTGGCTCGCCGATACCCTCAGCGCCGCGCTGCTTCCGACCAACAAAGGGGCTCCTCGCTGAATCGTGTGGGTAGGGTCTCCGTCAGGCGGTAGGGTTCCGTCCTCCAACTCCCGCTGGAGGACCGTTGATAGCGGAGATCGACGACCTGTTCCAGGCCGCTCCTGGCCTTGCCGAGCCCTGGCAGCTGATCCGGACCGAGCTCGACGCACGGCACGCCGGCTGGACCTGCACCTCGACTTCGGCAAGGTAGGTGTCTGTGCTCGATCGCAATGCAGTGCCAGTTCTCCGCAAGGCTCGTCCAGTGGTGACGCTACTGGTCCTTTTCCTGGCCTTGCTGCTCGTCGCCGGTTGCGGCCCGCCACGGGATTTCACCGACTCCATCGCAGGGGTGACCGTCTCGCATCCGGTGTGGATGCCCGACGGATGGGTGTACTACCTGCGGGAGGTGTCCTCAGAGGGTGCCGAGTTGTGGAGGGAGCGCGACACCCAGGACGGGGGCGAGCGCGTCCTGGCCAGGGAGCACGTCAAGGCGCTCTGCGATGGGGCGCAGCTCAGGTTCCTCTTCCGTGCCACCGACCAGGAGGTGGGCATCGCCGCCGAGTGTGCGGGCGGCACCCGTATGGAGTTGACGGCGTACTCCCCCAGGCGGCCGAGCTTCCGCCCGATGGCCTCCACGTCCTTCCTGGGCGGCGTCGCCTTGGCCGCGGGCGACGCCACGGGCTACGTGGAGCTGCCCACGGCGTGCGGAAGCGCGATCAGGCCCATTCGGGACGGGGTCGTTGGGAAGTTCACCAACCCGATCACCGTGGCTGGAAGGTCCTGGAAGTTGAGCGGAGCGGGGCCGTCGGACTGCGCGTCTGTCGCGTGGGCCCGTTCGCCGGCACTGGGCCCGGACGGCGGCCTGTACTTTCAGGCCGCACCCGACTCCATCGGGAAGCTGCCGGTGACCGACCCCGACGCGCTTGACGAGTTCCAGTGGTGCCTGTGCGCATGGGATGGCACGCGCGCCGCTCCGCGGGTGGTGGCCACGCTTGGCGGCGTCGCCGACCTGGTGGTATCGCCGGATGGCCGGTTCGTCATCGCCGCCGTGAGCACCCCCGGCGTCGGGGGCATCTGGATGGTTGACACGGCCACCGGAGGAAAGGAGGCAGTTGTCAAGGGGCGGCAAGCGTACGACCCCAGCATCTCCCCCGACGGTCACCGATACGTGTATGTCGAGAATCTGCGCCACCTGCGCTTCGCATCATTGCCGGGCGCGACCTCGTGACAGGGCTACCAGGGCCTCCTCGCTGAACTGATTCGGTGTGGGTAGGGTCTGCCCAAGGCGTACGTCACCTGGACCGCTACCACGTCGACACCGCGACCAGGTGGGCAGCCGAGCTCAGAGGCCTTCAAGGGCTTGTAGTCGTCCGGATCGGATCGCCTCCGTAAACGACTGATAGTCCCGCTCGTTCTGATCCGCGTAGCGCTCGGAGAAGTCGTTGATCGACCGGTCGAACTGGTCGCTTGTCCCCAGGTACGCAGCGATAGCGATTGGGTCCCCTGATCGAGCGTGCGCCCGCGCCAGCGTCCACCCGCAGATGCGGGCGTAGAACGTGAGCCCGAGCGGCGACATCAGCTCGACCTCGGCCGAGCCCTTCATGTCACGCAACTGGCGCCAGTAGAAGTGGCGGTGGACGTCCGCCCCCTTCGTCCAGCCCAGGTAGATGTCGCTGGCAGCCTGCATCATCCGCTGTCCATGCACCACGCGCTCGCCGTGCTGCTTGTACCGGCTCTTTGGCAGGTGGTCCTCCAGCACCGAGGCCGTCGCCTCCTTGACCTGCAGGAACATCGGGTCCTGCTGATCGCGACCCTGGAGCAGGACGATGAACGCCCGAGTGCCGACGCTGCCGACACCCACGACCTTGCGGGCTATGTCGACCACCTCGAACCGCTCCAGCAGATGGCGCCGATCGTCCTGCAGTGTGGCCCGGTAGGCACGGAATTGTTCACTGATCATGCGCTCGGTCTCCTCGGGGGAGAGGCCGTATGTGGCTTGGAGGTCACGCGCCGGGACCACGATCGGCGGCTGGCTGACAATCCGGTAGTGTCCGGAGACCAACTCGCCGAGCTTGGAGAGCGCCTGCAGACTATCGCGCGTGTGCGCCTTCTGGGCGGCCTTCCGGGCGGACTTCTTGGCCCTCTTCGCCGCTTTCGCCCCCTTCTTCATCTTCGAGGCTTTGGCGACGGCGCGGCGGATCGCGGTCATCAGCTCATCCTCAGACAGGTGGGCGTACCAGATGTCCATCGTGCCCATCTGGGCGAACCCGGCCATCGCCTCCCGGTAGGCCGTCACGGACGCAAGCGTCGCTGCGCGTGTGTCGGCCTTGGCGAAGCCGTTGTTGCGTGCTGCGATCGTAAAGCTTGCCGCCATGCGCTTCACGTCGTACTCGAACGGCCCCGGGAGCGTCTCGTCGAAGTCGTTCGCATCAAACAGCAGCCTCCGCTCGGGTGATGCGAACATCCCGAAGTTCGACAGATGCGCGTCGCCGCACAGCTGAGCGTTCAGGCCAGCCGTGGGTGTGTCTGCCAGGTCGGCAGCCATGATCTTCGCCGCGCCCCGGTAGAAGGTGAACGGCGAGACCCTCATCCGCCCGTGACGGACCGGCACCAGATCGGGCTCACGGGTGAGGTTCTGCTCGTCGAGCAACACGACCGGGTCGGCGCGGTCTGGGGCCGGCACCCATCCCGCGTGGCTGGAGGTAGGCGCCCGGTTCCGCGCCTCCTTGCCCTGCGCTCTGCGCTCATCGACGCTCGGGTGCCCAATCCTCGTCGTCACGGCCATCGCCTCCGCACCTCCCGTTCAAGTCCTTGTTCTACTTGATTACCACCGGTCTACCTGCCAACCAGGCCCACCGCATCACCCTCAAGGGATGAAACATCGCGCTTCGGTACATCGGTAGGGTACTTATCAATTCAGATTTCACCTTTCAGGGAGTGCTGGCAGGCGTCCACAACGAAACCCACCTCACGTTCGACGCGCAGGCGGCAGTCGCGGACAAAGGCTGGGCGGTCTGGTGGCGGCGGCTGGCGGGGCTGCTCAGGATGCGCCAGATGAGTGGTCCTCGAGGCGGACCACCAGCCCGCCGGCCCCGGCCTGGCAGCCTCCGGGATTCATCCCATCAGGACGATGTGGGCGTTGGACTTCGCGGTTCTCATGAAGCTGGGACGACTCCCGATCCCCCCGGACTACGTGCGACGGGTCCCATGACCGCGGGGGTGTTCCGGGGTGGGCAGAGCTAGGAAGGTCTGTCTTTGGCGGCTCCAGGAAGCGCGCTGGGGCGGCCCGTAGGATAGGGCCGGGTCCGTTGGAGACGGGTCTCCTGATCGGTCGAATCGATGGGAGCTGTGATGCTTCGCTTCATCGGAAATGTGATCTGGCTGCTCCTGGCTGGGCTGCCCCTCGCGCTCGCCTATGCTGCCTTCGGACTTGTGGCGTTCATTCTGATCATCACGATTCCCTTCGGGATCGCGTCCTTCCGGCTGGCCGGCTACGCCCTGTGGCCGTTCGGTCGGACCGTCGTGCGGCGTCCCGACGCCGGCGCTGGGTCGACGATCGGCAACGTGATCTGGTTCCTCGTCGCCGGCCTGTGGCTCGCCCTGGCGCAGTTCGTCGTCGGCGTCGTCCTTTGCCTTACGATCATTGGCATCCCTTTTGGGATCGCCTGCTTCAAGATGGCCAGGCTTGCGCTGTTCCCGCTGGGCAAGGAGGTCGTGGACGCAGACCACCCGGCCGCCGCGGCTTCGGGTGTCCATGCCGTCACGCCGGTAGGCCGGTGACGCGCGCTTCGCTGCGGCCTATCGGCCAGCTCAGCCCGGCCCCGTCGTCCCCATCCCTGACGGAAACCCTGGCCGTGCAGGCCGCCTGGGCTGCCCCGAAGCCTGAGGTGCTCAGATCAAAACGACGACGGACTCCCAGACGATCGCGACGACCGGTATGCTTCTCACAGTGAGGCCGCCGGTGCCTCACTGATCAGCGGAGGGAGACGGCCGTGGAATGGCTGTGGGTCCTCTTCATGGTGCTGATGGGAGCCATCCCGATCGCACTTGTCATCCTCGCCGTGGTGCTGATTCCACGCCGTCGGAAATCGGAAAACGCAGACTCACACGTCGAGTGGTGGACTCCACCGCACCACTAGCCTAGGCGGAGCGGAGCTCGCCCGGATCCCAATCCCGGCAGGGATGAACCGCCGCTCAGCTATATAGTCCGTACAGGAAACCGCATGCGGAGACCCTGGTGAAGACCCTGGCCGACCTCTATATGCGGTTCGACACGCCCACCCAGACCACACTCAACATCCTCATCAGTGTAGGCTGGATCACAGCTGCAGCCGACATTCTTCGTCGGCGCTCGGCGCAGTTTCGGGACGCGCAGCTCCACAAGTGGCTCGTGCTGTTTACTGCGGGCGCATGGTTGCCGCTCTTTCCCTTCGTCCGGGGCGTCCCCCTACCCATTGGCCTCGCCTTCTACGTCGGCTACGTTCTCCCCCGGCTTGGTCGCCACGATCTGGGCCAGCCGGACAACGGCGTCTGACGGCGGCCACGCAGCCGAGACAGAAGCCCGGCCCAGGACGGCGGCCCCTAACGCCAAGGCTTCGGACCCGGCCGGCACGGGACACAAATGGCAACCAGGGCAAGCATAAGGTACGCTCTCACCATGTACATGTACGTCGACAGCGCAGCCGGGGCCGTGCTCCTCCAAATGCTGTTCGGGGTCGTCATGGTTGCTCTGCTCATCTGGTTGTTCGTTCGAGCCACCCGGCGACGGTAACCAGGTCCTCACGCAGAGGCGACGACTCAATCCGGGCCGACGCGAGTCTAGCCGAGGCTTTAGACCAGGTGATCGCCAGATCGATGTTGCCACAATATGGCGTGGGAATACGGCCACACGTCGTGCTCGCCGTGCCCCGCTCTCCAGCTAGCGCAGTGATCTGAACGCCGCTCGGACCTCGGTAGTGCAGAGTTCCGGCTGTTCCCACGCCGCGAAGTGACCGCCCTTGTCGACCTCGTTCCAATGGATGAGCCTGTGGAAGGTACGCTCGGCCCAGCTTCGCGGCGCACGGTAGATCTCGCCGGGAAATTTAATGAGCCAGTAGAGGGTGATGTCGTCCAGCATCTCGTCTTTGGTGAGCGCCCGCTCGGGCATCGACCCGCAGCGCAACCACCGTTCTTCGAGCGGGGCCAGCGAGGCAGGTGGTCATCAAGGTCGGCCTTTCGGGGCGGCAGCCTTCGGCGGCCTCCGTCGACCGGCGCAGCCTCTGCGCTGGTCGGGTCACGTGCCGGCAACGCGATCAGCAGTAATGCCAGGTGCCGAAGGGCTGCCCTGTCATGGCATCAACCGGCGTGTATATGGGACACGCATCATGGCGAGCTAGCCGGTCTTCCTGCCCGACGCCTGGACCGAAGTCAACAAGCGGCACATCGGGTACCACCACGACCCAGACCAAAGCTCGCTTGGCTACAGGAACGAGACGGCGGCCGGGACCGGTGGGCACCCCGAAGTCGGGGTCGACGAAGGTGGCCAGCCGCACCGACGGCTTGCGGCCCTGCGGCTGGCGGTGCGCCCGGGCAATTGACCACGCCTGCGCCGCACTCAGCCGCGGCTGCCCGCCCGGTGGCTCAAGCTCCGCGTCCGAGTTATCAAGGCGTTCAGTCCGGCGTTGTACCAGCACATCGAACCGCACGTCACCGCGATCCAGAACGCGCGTCGTCGCGGAAGCGGCCCGCCAGGAGGCAGCTCCGCCGACGAGCGCTACGACGGCTACCATCCAGGCGAGTACGACAGGGCGGGCAGCGCGGACAACAGGAGACATGCCCGTAGTATGCGGCACCCGCAGGCTGCCGGGAGCGCGAGCAGCGACACAATCACCCGCTCTGGTCGCATACTCTGCTGCCCGCTCTGCGTCGCGCAACTGCCAACGAAGCTAGCGCCCCGTCGAGAAGCTGGCCAAGCAGCGCCAGGCTGGACACGCTCACGTGTCAGTCGTTGGGGGTGCGTCGGCGAGTGAGGTAGCCGCCTGGCCTGCGAGGGCGGAACGCCTCGGGGTGCAGCTGTCGCTCGAGCTGCATGAGGCTCCAGACGTTGGTGCCGTCCGCCCGGACGTAGGGCTCGACGTTGAGGGCGGCCTTCCGAACGGTCGCCAACTCAACGCCGAGCAGTTCCGCGCAGCGGTCCAGCGGAGCCGCGATCGGCCGGCTGAGGTCGGGATCGTCCTGTTCCCAGGTGCGCATGCCCGTAGCCTAATCGAACTTGTGTTCGAGCTGAAGTATCTCTCAAGGATCAAGCTTTCCGGCAGGGTTCACATGACGATCGCCACCCTACCTGGCGGTTCAGACCGCGGCCGAGTTGACCACGAAGATGCAGAACGGATGTCCGGCAGGGTCGGCGTAGACACGGAGCGGCTCCTCGGGATCGTCGGAGAGGTCGTCGAGCAGCCGGGCGCCGAGGGCCAGGGCCCGCTCGTGTTGGACGTCGAGTTCCGCTTCCGTTGGCACCGCCAGGTCCAGATGGAACTGCTGTGGGACCGGACCCTCCGGCCACGTCGCCTCCGGCAACGCGGCCACCTGCTGGAACGCCACCTGGGCGCTTCCGGCGGCGCCCCGCAGCACCAGCCAGTCCTGACCCGCGGTGTCGGGCTCGCCGGTAGCCGGCGGCTCATCCCCAGGCCGGTACCGAAAGCCCAACAGCTGACGGTAGAACTCCGCCAGCACCCGCGCATTGGTGCAGTCCAAGACCACCTGCCAGAGCTCGGGGAACCCTCGCTCCGCCTTCACAGGACCACCTCCTCGAACCAGGTCCTTTCGGCCTGCCACGGTGACGGTTAGCCGACCACGGCCACGACCTGCGAAGTCTCGCATACCCGGTACGGATCGTTTCTCCGTGAGCAGGGGCTGTACGGACAAGCCGCGGGGCGTCAGCGAGCGTCTTCGACGTGATCGAGCTCTCCGACGGCGGGTGGATGGCATTCGGAACTGGCTATGTTGGCCGTCGCCAGCCGCAATTCGAGGTCGACCGGAGGGCGTGTCGGGCGTCACCCAGACCTTGTGACGTAGGTCCTTGACCAGTTCGCCACCAAGGCTCTGTGATGAGCCGTCGACGATTCCCGTGGGGGTGCAGCGATGGACGCGGATCTCGTGCTCGAAGGTGGCGGCGTCAAGGGCATCGGGCTGGTCGGTGCCGTGGAAGTCCTCGCGGACGCCGGCTACCGGTTCCGCCGGGTGGCCGGCACGTCGGCGGGGGCGTTCGTCGGGTCGCTTGCGGCCGCCGGCGTCCCGGTCGAGCAGCTCCAGCGGATCATGAAGGACCTCGACTACCGCAAGTTCCAGGACGGGAGCGCCCTCAGCCACTTCGGCCGGCTCGGCTCCGGCCTCCAGGTGGTGCTGCACAAGGGCGTCTACAAGGGCGACTGGATGCATGACTGGGTCGCCGGCCAGCTCGCCGACGCCGGCGTGCGCACCTGGGGTGATTTGAGGATCAGCCACCAGGACGACCCCCAGAGCGCGCTGGAGCCCTCCAGGTCCTACAAGCTGGTGGTGATCGTCTCGAACGTCTCCGACAACCGCCTGCTGCGGTTGCCATGGGACTACGGCCGGCTCGGCGTCGGCGCCGACCAGGTGGACGAGATGCCGGTGGCCGACGCGGTGCGCGCCTCGGCCTCGATCCCGTTCTTCTTCCAGCCGTGCATGCTCGAGGTGCCCGGGCGCGCCGGCCACGTCTACCTGACCGACGGTGGCATGCTCTCCAACTTCCCGATCGACGTGTTCGACCGCCGCGACGCGCAGCGGCCGAGGTGGCCCACCTTCGGCGTCAAGCTCTCCGCCAAGCCGGACGCCAACCTGCTCGGCCCGGCCCCGTCGATCCACGGGATCATCCGGTTCGGGCTGGCGCTGGTCGCCACTATGACCAACGCCCACGACCAGATGCACCTCGACGACCCCTCGGTGGTGGACCGGACGGTGTTCGTCGACACCTTCGGCGTGAAGTCGACCGACTTCCACCTCGACGCCAGGACCCGCGACCAGTTGTTCGCGGAGGGCAGGTCGGCCGGGCGGAAGTTCCTTGACGGCTGGAGCTTCGACCGCTACCTCGACACCTACTGGAAGCCGACGGCCGCCACCGGGGCTGGCGCGGCCGCCACCGCCGGCGACGCCGCGTAGCCCGGGACGGGGGAGCAGCGGCAACTCGGGTGGTGGGGCTACCTCGGCCGGCATTCCGAGGTCACTTCGAGCGCCTGAGACCTCGAACCGGACCTGATGGGTGGACTCTGCGCGGCCACCCGAGTTTTCTACGTAGCTCTAACTATGCACAGAGTTGTCCACCATTGTGGATAACCTCTGTGCGCTCGCCACGCTCCCCCATTGGCCACCTGGGCCCATGGAGGTCGGCCTCAACCGGTCTCGGCGCCGCGCTGCTCCTGCTCCGTGGGCTTGCCCGTAGTTGCCGGCGCCTCGTACTCGTCGAGGAAGCGCGCGACCAGGCCGCGGAGCACCACCGCCATGGTGAAGTCGTTGGCCTGGCACCACTGCCTGAGGCGCTCGTGCAGCTCGACGGGCAGCCGCACCGGCACGGTCTGCCAAGGGCCCGCCGCCCCCAGCGCAAGCGACTCGCGCAGCGCGGTTATGTGCCCGCCCGGACCCGGCAACGCGTGCGGCAGCACCGACGGGTGCAGGCCCATCGACACCTGCGCCGGGGCAGGCGGTGACTCCAGCCTGGCGTCCAGCAATTCGGCCAGGACCCGGTCCCGCTCCTCAGGCGTCAGCGACCGCAGCGCCTTGAGCAGGAGCGCTGTCAGCTCTCCTGACATCGTGATACCTCCTGGAGATACCGCGCGATATCAAGCAGCATGCGGCACGGAGACCGGGCTGTCCAGGCTCAGGGCTACTCGAAGGAGGGTGCCACGCTCAGGTTCATCAGGCGCACGCGTCCGCGGGCGACCACGCGGCCGCGCTCGTCGGCAATGCCGACCTCCCAGAGCTGGGTGCTGCGCCCCCGGTTGACGGGTATCGCCTCGGCCCGCAGCTCGCCCTCCCGGACGGGCCGCAGGAAGTCGGTGCTGTTGGCGATCCCGACTGGACGGCCACCATCCCCGAGCCAGATGGCGGCGCCGACGCTTGCGACGGTCTCGACCATGGCCGCGTACACGCCACCGTGAACGATCCCGTAGTGCTGGTGCAGGTCCGGAGTCACCGGGACCACCGCGACCACGCGATCCCCGGTCGCCTCCTCGAAGCGCAGCCCGACCATCTTGTCGAACTGGGAGGGGAGCTCGGGAAGGTCGGGCAGGTCAGCCATGGGGGTCAGCTCCTGTGGGGGCTTTCCGCTCAGCCTACGCTCGCTCGGATTCGCCGCCGCGGCGCAGGGCCTCGGCCAGGTCGTGCTGGATGGTGGTGAGCGTGAGGTCGCTGCGGGTCCGCTCGATCACCGCGCGGGCGACGTCGGTCGAACGGCGCAAGCCGCCGGTGATCGCGTCCGGGTAGTCGACGTCCGCCAGCAGCGAGTGGATTCCCTCCATGGCCTCGAACAGCTCGTTGGCGCGCGGCACGTTGCCGGCGCGGAGCACGTCGAGCAGGTGCCGCCGTAGCTCGCCGATGGTCTCGGCCAGACCGTTGAGATACGGGGCGTCGCCGACCCCCACCTCCTCCGGCTCCGGCAGAGTCTCGCCCGCGACCAGGGCGCGCGTGGCGCGCGCCTCCGCGTACTCCTTCTGCGCGTCCTGGAGGAAACCCGCGTAGTACACGTCCGGGTGCGCCGCCAGCAGCGACTCGGCCACGTCCAGCAACTGCCGCGCCTCCACCAGCAGCCGGTCCGCCGCCGCCAGCTCGCCACGGTGGACCGCGCGGATCGCGTTGGCGGCGCGCCGAACCGCCAGCCTGGCACTGCCCAGGGCTGCCTCGCGCGCGTGGCTCTTGGCCTCGAACCTGGCCCGCACGCCCTCGCGCGTCCGATCCACCCGCCTCATCGGAGCACCCCCTCGGAGGTCCCGGAACCCTCCGGGCTCAATCGGGCGTCGGGGCGCCGGTCGGGGCGCCCCACATGGCACCCTCAGCCTGCCGGCGGCGGCGCCAGCGCAGCCCGCGGCGCTTGGTGGGCCCGGCCTTAGGCGCCGCGGGCGGCGGCTCGGCCATCGCGGTCGTCCTGGCCAGCGGAGGGGGCAGGGCGCCGCGTACGGGCGGCGCCGGCAGAGCGGGCCGCGCCGGGTGGCGCCGGCGGTAGCTCTGCACCACCAGCGCGATCACGTAGGCGCTCAGCAGCGCGCCAGCGGCCGCCTCCGCGATCCACCAGCGGCCTCCGAGCAGATAGCGCACGCGGATCGAGGCCGCGGCCGCGAGCGTGAGGCCGAGGAGCACGCGGCGGCGGCGCAGGACCGAGCGGCCGGCCCCGCGGGGCGGGGTGCGTGTGCGCCCGGTGCTGAGGCGCACGCTACCGCCGGCACTGGAGCGCACCGATCCACGTGCTGACAGGTCCGGGCTCGGGCGCCAGCCGGCGCCGCCTGTCCGGCCGAGGCGCCGGCGCACCCAGCCGGGCCCGCGCTGCCGTGGAGCGATCACCGGAAGAAGGAACGCGACCCACATCACCGCCAGGATCGCGAGGAGGACGATGCTCAAAGCGCCACCTCTCGAGGCCAGTGTGCGGGGAAGGAAGTGGCCTGATCAGCAGCCTCGGGTTGACCCGGAACGTAGCACGGCCTCCAGGCCCCGGCAACGACCTTTCGGTCACCCCCTTGGCGCGTGATGGCTCGAATCGGGCACCGGGCCGGCGGCCGTCTGCACTGCGTGCGCGAGCACCGGCGCCAGCACCTGCCACTCCTCCCGCACAGCCTTGGGATTGCCCGGCAGGTTCACGACAAGGACGCGGCCCACCAGGCCGGCGGTCGCGCGCGACAGCATCGCGAACGGCGTGATCGCCAGGCTCGACTGGCGCAGGGCCTCGGCGATGCCCGGGGCCTCCCTGTCCAGCACGGAGCGGGTCGCCTCTGGCGTGACGTCACGGGGGCCGAGCCCGGTCCCGCCGGTGGTGAGCACCACGTCCGCCTGCCCGGACAGGACGCGCAGGGTCGCGGCGATCGCCTCCCGCTCGTCCGCCACCACCTCGGACGCCGCAACCGTGGCGCCGGCCGCGCCGATCAGCTCGCGGAGGGCGTCGCCACCGGCGTCGTCGCGGCTGCCGGCGGCCACCCGGTCGCTCACGGTGAGGACCGCGAAACGCAGGCCTTCCATGCCACTCATGCCGGCGGCTCCGCGAGGTACTCGCCCGAGCGCCCACCGCGCTTGGCGAGCAGCCGTAGGCCGTCGATGCGAGCGTCGCGCTGTACGCCCTTCACCATGTCGTAGAGGGTCAGCGCCGCCGTGGCCGCCGCCGTGAGCGCCTCCATCTCGACGCCGGTGCGTGCGGTGGTCCGCACGGTGGCGGTGATCGCCACCGCGTCCGGCTCCAGCCGCAGGTCGACCTCGACGCCGGTGATCGGCAACGGATGGCACAGCGGCACCAGGTCCGGGGTGCGCTTGGCGCCCATGATGCCGGCGATCCTCGCCACCGCGAGGGCGTCGCCCTTGGGCAGCCCGCCGCCGGCCAGCAGCTCCAGCGTGGCGGGGGCCAGCAGCACGCGGCAGCCCGCCACCGCCAGGCGCTCGGTGGTGGGCTTGGCCGAGACGTCCACCATCCGGGCCTCCCCACGCTCGTCGAGGTGGGTCAGCCCGCCGGCGGGCGGCTCGGCCGCCGCGGGCTCCAGCGTGGGCTCCGGCTGCCCTGCCCCGGCGGGCGGCTCGGCCGGCGCGGGCTCCGGCGTGGGTGCCGGCGGCCCTGCCCCGCGGGGCGGCGCGGGCCTGGGCGGCGCGGGCCGCTTCGCCGAATCGCCTCTCAGCGGACCCACGCCAGGTCCTCCCGGAGCAGGAGCACCTCGACCTCGGCTCCGGCGGGCAGCTGCCTGTCCTCGGCCGGCACGATGGCCAGCCCGTCCGCCGCCACGCATGAGCTCAGCACCCCGGAACCCTGCGGGCCGGTGAGCACGGCGGTGAGCGCATCGTCGGCAACCTCGAGCCGCACCCGCAGGAACGAGACGCGGCCGCTGGGGCTGCGCACCGGTTCCCCGAGCCGAGCCAGCACCCTTGGCCGGTCGAGCCGGTCGTCCGGCAGGCCCGCGAGCCGGCGCAGGGCGGGACGCACCAGCACCTCGAAGACCACGAAGCACGACACCGGGTTGCCTGGCAGGCCGAACAGCGGCGTCCCGGCGGCGAAGCCGAACGCCTGCGGCATGCCCGGCTGCATGGCCACGCGCCAGCTCCGCACGTCGCCAAGCTCCGCGAGCACCCGCTTGGTGTAGTCACGATCGCCAACCGAAACGCCGCCGGAGGTGAGCACGAAATCGCCGTCGGCGGCCGCCAGCGCGAAGCCGCGGCGCAGCGCGTCCGGGTTGTCGCGCACGCGGCCGCAGCGGAAGGCCTCCGCGCCGGCGGCCTGCGCCTGCGCCACCAGGAGCCAGGAGTTCGAGTCGCGGATCTGCCCAGGGCCGAGCGGGTCGCCCGGGTCCACCAGCTCGTCGCCGGTGGAGACCACCGCCACGCGCGGGCGCGGGTGCACGGGCACCTCGCGGCAGCCGACGGAGGCCAGCATTCCCACGGCCGCCGGGTCCACCGGCCGCCCCTTGTCGAGCACCACCGTGCCGGCACGCACGTCCTCGCCCGCCTCGCGCACGAAGCCGCGCGCCGAGGGGGCCAGGCGAACCGCGACAGTCTCGCCGCTCGTCTCGGTCTGCTCGACCGGCACGACAGCATCGGCTCCTGGCGGCAGCGGCCCGCCGGTCATGATGCGCACGGCCGTGCCCGGCTCCACCTTCGGCAGCCTGGCGCTGCCGGCGAACACCTCGCCGACCAGTCGCAACGCCACCGGCGAGTCGCCGCCCGCCCCCTGCACGTCCGCCGAGCGGAGCGCGAAGCCGTCCATGGCCGAGTTGGCGAACGGCGGCAGGTCCTCGCCGGCGGCCACGTCCTCCGCGAGAACGCAACCGAGCGCCTCGCCCAGCGGCACCCGCCGCACCGGCAGCGGGCGCAGCCGCTCCAGCACCGCCGCCCGTGCCTCCTCGAACGCGATCAGGTCGGGCGGATTGGGGGCCGTCTGCGGGAACCGCGGGCTCACGACCGCCCCTCAGCCCCGTCCAGGTCGGCCACGAACTCACGCAAGAACTCGACGAAGCCAGGGCCAAGGTCCTCACGGGCGGCCGCCAGCTCGACGGTGGCGCGCAGGTAGCCGCTCTTCTCGCCGACGTCGTAGCGTTTGCCGGTGAAGCGCATCGCCAGCACTCCCGAGGAATCCGGGGTGTCGACCACGCGCTTCATGGCGTCGCTGAGCTGGATCTCGCCCTTGGCATCGGGCTCGGTGACCCGCAGCGCCGAGAAGATCTCCGGGTGCAGGACGTAGCGGCCGATCACCGCCAGGTTGGAGGGCGCCCGCTCTGGCTCGGGCTTCTCGATGATATCGGTGAGCCGGAACAGCCCCGGCTCGATCTCTTCGCCGGGCGCGACCGCGCCATACAGCTCGATCTTCGGCCGGGGGACCTCCATGGCCGCGACCACGCTCGTCTGGTGCCGGTTGAAGGCGTCCACCATGTCGGCGAGCAGGTTCTCCTGCTCGCCGATGAGGTCGTCGCCGAGGAGGACCGCGAACGGCTCGTCGCCGACGTGCTGCTCGGCGACGCCGACGGCGTGGCCGAGACCGAGGGGCATCTTCTGGCGGATGTAATGGATCTCCGCGATGTCGGAGATGGAGCGCACCTCCTCCAGGCGATCGTCGTCGCCCTTGTCGTCGAGGAGGCCCTCCAGCTCCCACGAGCGGTCGAAATGGTCCTCGATGGCGTACTTCCCCCGCCCGATCACGATCAGGATGTCCTCGAGGCCGGCGCGTACGGCCTCCTCGACGACGTACTGGATGGCCGGTTTGTCGACGACCGGAACCATCTCTTTCGGCTGTGCTTTGGACGCCGGTAGGAAGCGCGTGCCGAGCCCGGCCGCGGGAATGACGGCTTTGCGAACTTTCAAATCTGGCAATCCCCCGACCTCCCAGAAGTTCGAGTTGATGACGTCCGCATACACCTCGAGGGTCGCCACCAACCGAGCGGATTCCACCACCCGGGGCGAACCTCCTGCTTGCGAGGTCATTCGAGGCGATCTTAACGCGACTGGACCCGCGCCACCGGCTGGCAGAACGGGTTCCGCGCGCTACCGAGCCGCTCGAGGCCACGTCGTCGTCGGCGGCGCCGAGTTGGGTAAGTCCCGAAGGGCACGGTAACGTTGCCGGAAGAGTTTGACCGCCACCGGTACGTCGGCGCCCCGCGGCGCCGCACGAACACAAGGGAACCCCATCGTGCCGCCGGACAGGAAGCCCCCTCGAGAGCCCAAGCGTGCCAGCCGCGAGCGAGTCGAGTACGTGTCCCAAGGACTCGAGTGGCTCGAGGATCAGTTCGAGGAGACCGAGGCGCCCTCGCAGCAGCCGCCCGCGTCCCCTGCCTCCGGGCCGCCCGCCCGCCCGCGACCCGCCCCGGCACCGATGCAACCGGAGCCGCCCGACGCCCGAACCGTCGATTCCCAGACGGTCGAGCTTCCGCCCGTGCCCCCCGACGCCACCGCCCGCTCCCAGCCGAAGGGTCGGCCAGGTGGCGGCGAGGTCGGTCCTGGTGGGCAGAGTCCATCTCACCGTCCAACTCCCGCCGGCCCGGCACCCGGTGGTACCGCAGGTTCAGGTGGTGCGTCGGGCGAGGGCAGGGGGTCGCAGCGGCGGACGGCCGGGCCGGGGCCGCAGTCCGGGCCGGGGCCGCAGTCCGGGCCGCGCCAAGGGCAGGGGCCGGGCGCCGGCCAGCCCGAACCAGCTCAGCCACCGGACCAGAGACCGGGCAGGCAAACGGCACACGAGCCGCTGGAGGCCAAGATCGCCGCCGCCAGAACCAGGCAACAGTCCCAGGCGCCCCCGGTGACTCCCCCCGCCCCGAGCGACACCCCGCCCTCACCTCCCGCCGCCATGCCCCCTCCCACACCGCCGGCCCCGGCCGCGGCGGAGCCGGCGCCGGAGGGCTCCATCTGGTTCGAGATCCCCGGGTCCGCGAGGAAGGACGCTCCGCGTGAGCCCGGGGTCGACCCCGAGACCGAGCCCGCAGCCGCCAAGGCGCCGGCAGGCCCCGGTGGCCCCGCCAAGCCCGGAACCGAGCGGCCGCCCACGCAACGGCCCGGGCCAGCCGGCCGCCCGCCGGAGTCCAAGCCCGCAACAGCCGGCCCGCCCGGCGGCGACGCCGCTGCCGGTCGGCCGGCAAAGGCCGGCGTCGTCCAGGGAGGGACGCCCTCGGCCGCTGCCGGCACCGCTCCCGCCGCTCGGCCGAAGGCGCCGACCCCACCGGAAGCACCCACGCCACAAGGGCGGACCGTGCCCAGTTCCGCCAAGGACACTGGATCCGCGCCGTCGACGGCCCCGCCCCCGGTGCGCGATCAGTCGTCGAAGACGGCCCAAGGCACCCAGGGCAGCACGCCCGACCAAGGCACCCAGGGCAGCACGCCCGCCCAAGGCACCCAGGGCAGCACGCCCGCCCAAGGCACCCAGGGCAGCACGCCCGCCCAAGGCACCCAGGGCAGCACGCCCGCCCAAGGCACCCAGGGCGGCACGCCCGCCCAAGGCGGTCCGGGCGGGGCACCGCCCGCCGCCCAGCAGCCGAGCGCAGCCCAGCAGGCCAAGCCGGGGCAGGTGACCGGACCACCCAAGCCCGGCGGCTCAGCCGCCCAGCGGCAGGGGCCGGCGCAGCAACCACCCCGCGGCCAGCGGCCAGGCCCGCTCGGCGCGGACGTCCCCAGGCCACCCGGAGCCACACCGCCTCCGGCCGCCGGCGGCCCGGCTATTCCCACCAAGGCTGGCGCGGAAGGCGGACCCGCGGCGCCCAGGGCCGGCGCACCGGCTACCGGCGCCCCTGGGCCCACGGGCGCCGCTGGTGGGGCGGCAGGCGGCAAGGCCGGCGCCGCTGGTGGGGCGGCGGGGAACGCGGCTGCCGGGGCGGGGCCTGGTGCGAAGTCCGCGTCCGGGGCCGCCGCTGGAGCCTCGGCCAGCGGTACGACCGCGGCGGCAGCGGCGGCCAAGGGAGCCGCTGGCGCCGCGGGGGCGGAGGCCAAGGGGATCACGGGGGCCCCGGGTGCCGCGGGCAAGGGGGCGATGGGAGCCGCGACAGGAGGGAAGACCGCTGGGCCCAGACCGCCGGCCGGGACGGGTGGTCCGCGCCCGACCGAACCGCCGCGGGGGGCTCAGCGTCCGGCGGGGACCGGCGCGCCGGCCCCCGCGCGACCGCAGGGCCAGCCCTCCGAGCAGGGCGCCAGGTTGCAGCCGGCGAGCATCGCCGATCTGGCCGCGGACCGGCTTCCGCAGCACCCGGCCGGAGCCGCGCAGAGCTGGCAGGGCCTGGTCTCCAGGCTCACCGGCGGCCGGGTGCGCTTCAGGACCAGTGACCTGCAGCGCGCCCAGACCCAGGCGCGCATCGCCGCCCCGATCCAGGGCAGCCGCAAGATCGCGATGGTGGCCCTCAAGGGCGGCGTCGGCAAGACCACTACCACCGCCTGCCTGGGCGCCGTCCTGGCCGAGCACCGCCAGGACCGGATCGTGGCCGTGGACGCCAACCCCGACGCCGGCACGCTCGGGTACCGGATCCGGCTCGAGACCACCCGCACCGCCAAGGACCTGCTGGCCAACGTCGACAAGCTCGAGGGCTATGCAGACATGCGGGCGCACGCCTCGCAGACCAGCTTCCGCCGGCTCGAAGTGATCGCCTCCGACGTCGACCCCGCCGCGGACGACGCCTTCGGCGAGAAGGACTACCGCGAGGTGGCCTCGGTCCTCGAGCGCTTCTACGAGATCGTGCTCACCGACTGCGGCCCCGGCCTGCTCCACTCCGCGATGCGGTCGATCCTGCCGACCGCCGACCAGCTCGTGGTCATCAGCGCCGCCAGCCTGGACGGATCGCGTGCGGCCAGCCTCACCCTCGACTGGCTCGAACAGCACGACTACGGCGACCTCGCGCGCGAGTCGGTGGTGGTGATCAACGCCGTGCGGCCTCGGACCCTGGTCGATATCGACCAGCTCCAGCAGCACTTCGTACGGCGCTGCCGCGCAGTGGTGCAGGTGCCCTTCGACCGCCACCTCGAGACTGGCGCCGAGATCGTGTTCCGGGAGCTGGCGCCCGCCACGCGAGCGGGTTGCTATCATCTGCCTCGGAGCGACCAGTTTCTCTATGCTCGCTGGTCCCCGTTCTCTTGGGAGCTCGTCATGCCGACCTATGAGTACGCCTGCGTCGATTGCGGACAGCACATCGAAGTGGTGCAGTCGATGTCCGACCCGCCCTTGGCCGTCTGCGCCGCCTGCGGCGGTAGGTTGCGCAAGGTCTTCTCCCCGATCGGGATCGTTTTCAAGGGGTCGGGGTTCTACCGGACCGACTCCCGCGGCAAGTCCCCCACCTCCGCCAAGGACGGCTCCAGCAAGGACAAGGCGGCAGCCAAGGCCGATTCGAGCTCGTCTTCCTCGTCGGAATCGAGTGGCTCCACCTCCAAGACGGCCTCCTCCAAGACGGCCTCCTCGTCCAGCTCCAAGCCAGCCGCCAAGCCGGCAGAGAAGAGCGCCTGATCGATGGGTCTTCCGCAGGCTGACATCGGTGTCTTCGGCGGCTCCGGCTTCTACTCGTTCATCGAGGGCATGCGCCAGCACACGGTCGACACTCCGTACGGACCGCCCTCCGACCGAATTGCGGTGGGCGAGGTAGACGGCCGCTCCGTCGCGTTCCTGCCGCGCCATGGCCAGCACCACCAGCACCCTCCGCACCGGGTCAACTACCGGGCCAACCTCTGGGCGATGCGTGAGCTGGGCGTGACGCGGATCATCGGCCCATGCGCGGCGGGCTCGCTCCAGTCAGAGGCGGCCCCTGGGCACTTCGTCATCTGCGACCAGCTGGTCGATCGGACCTCCGGACGGCGGGACACCTTCTATGACGGGCCGGTCACCACTCACGTGGCCTTCGCCGACCCCTACTGCCCGGAGCTGCGGGGGCTCGCGCTGAAGCAGGCAGAGGGGCTGGAGATCACCGTGCACGACAGCGGCACCATGGTGGTCGTGCAGGGCCCGAGGTTCTCGACCCGAGCCGAGTCCCGCTGGTACCAGGACGCCGGCTGGAAGGTCATCAACATGACCGGCTATCCCGAGGCATTGCTGGCTCGCGAGCTGGAGATCTGCTACGTCAACGTGTCGCTGATCACCGACTACGACGTCGGGCTGGAGGGCATGCCCGGCATCGAGCCGGTCTCCCACGCCGAGGTGGTCCGGGTCTTCGAGCAGAACAACGCCAAGCTCAGGGACCTGTTGCACGCGCTGATCCCGTCGATCCCCGCCGAGCGGTCCTGCATCTGCTCCACGGCCCTGGCCGGCGCGCGCTTCGAGGTCTGAGCTTCACCTCACTGTGGAAACCGTCGCGAGCTGCGATACTTCCTCGGTCGTGTCCCGATGTGGAAAGGCGATCGATTCGCAGTGCTTCGCACCCTCGTACTCGGCATCGTCCAGGGACTGACCGAGTTCCTCCCGATCTCGTCGTCCGCTCATCTGTCGATCGTCCCGAAGCTCATGGGCTTCCGAACGCCTGAGTTGGCCTTCGACGTGCTGCTGCACTTCGGGACCCTGGCCGCGGTCGTGTTGTACTTCGCCAGGGACCTGTGGAGCTTCGTGCTCAGCCTCGTCGCCCCCGGCGTGCTCGGCGCGCAGCAGGCCGCCGTCCGCCGGCGCCAGCTCGGGCTGCTGGTCATCGCCAGCATCCCCGCCGCGATCTTCGGCTACCTGTTGCAGGACTGGGCCGACGCGCAGACCACCAGGCCCCTCAGGTCGGCGGCGTGGCTCGTCGCCACCACGCTGATCATGATCGCCGCCGAGCTGTGGGCGCGCAGCCACCCGCCGGCCGGCGTCGCCACGGAGCCGTCTCACCCGACCGTGGCGACCGCCACAGCTGGTGCGTTCGAAGACCAGCCACCGGTGCCCGGGCCCGCGCAGGTCCAGCTCGCCGCGACAGCGGCGCGGCCGTTGACCAGGGCCGAGATCCGCCGCCAGCGCCCCACGGCGCCCGCCGCGCCCGGCAGCGCCACCGACGAACTGGAGCGGCTCCCGGCCCGCAAGGCCGTCGGCATCGGCCTGGCCCAGGCGGTCGCGCTGATCCCAGGCACGAGCAGGTCGGGGGTGACCATCTCCGCCGGCCTGTTCGAGGGCATCTCCCGCGAGGCCGCGGCCCGCTTCTCGTTCCTGCTGTCGATCCCGGCGATCCTCGGTGCGGGGGCCCTGAAGCTGGACGAGCTGTCGCGGGCGTCGGAGTCACCGGCGCAGCTCGCGGTCGGCTTCCTGGCGGCCGCCATCTCCGGGTTCGTCGCGGTGTCATTCCTGATCCGGCTGCTGCGGACCCGCACGCTCTGGCCGTTCATCTGGTACCGGCTGATCGCCGGCGGCCTGTTCGTCGTGCTGCTGGCCACGGTGCGCGGCTGAGGGGGGACGTTGGGCCCACTCGACGGCGTCCGGGTTGTGGAGATCGCCGGCATCGGCCCCGGACCATTCTGCGCGATGCTGCTGGCCGACATGGGAGCGGAGGTCGTACGGGTCGATCGCCCGGCGGCCGGGGACGACCCCGGCTGGCCGCGGCTGATGGCGCGAGGCCGGCGCTCGGTGGTGGTCGACCTGAAGCACGAGCGCGCGGCCGAGGTGGTGCTCCGGCTGGCCGAGCGCGCCGACGCGCTGCTGGAGGGATTCCGGCCGGGAGTCGCCGAGCGGCTCGGCATCGGGCCCGACGCCTGCCTGGTCCGCAACCCGCGCCTGGTCTACGGACGCATGACCGGCTGGGGGCAGAGCGGGCCCCTACGGCAGGCCGCCGGCCACGACATCGACTACATCGCCCTGGCCGGCGCTCTGCATCCGATCGGCGAGCGGGGCGGCCCACCGGTGCCGCCACTCAACCTGCTCGGTGACTTCGGCGGTGGCGGCCTGCTGCTGGCGTTCGGGATCGCCTGCGGCCTGATCGAGGCGCGGCGCTCGGGCCAGGGACAGGTCGTCGACGCGGCCATCGTCGACGGCGCCGCCCTGCTGACCACCGCGGTCCACGAGCTCGCCGCGCTGGGGCAGTGGGAGGAGCGGCGCGGCACCAACCTGCTGGACGGCGGTGCGCCGTTCTATCGGACATATGAGACCGCGGACGGCGAGCACATGGCCGTCGGTGCGCTGGAGCCGAGGTTCTACGGCGACCTGCTCGACAGGCTGGGGCTCCGGGCCGAGGACCTGCCGCCCCAGGGGGACCGCCAACGCTGGCCCGAGCTGTGCGAGCGGCTGGCGGCGGTGTTCAGTACGAGGACCAGATCCGAGTGGACCGAGCGGTTCGAGGGCAGCGACGCCTGCGTCGCCCCGGTCCTCCGGCCGAGCGAGGCGGCGATCCATCCCCACAACCGGGCTCGTGGCGCCTTCGTTCCGGTCGACGGCTCGCCGCAGCCGGCGCCGGCCCCGCGGTTCAGCCGTACGGCGCCTGGAGCACCGGCTCCGGCACCGTCTCCGGGGCAGCACACCGACGAGGTGCTCTCCTCGATCGGCTTCGCTGAGGACGAGATCGCCGTTCTCCGCGCGGCCGGCGCCATCGCATAGCAACGGCTGCCGGCGCCGCCTCAGCCCTCCCCTGCCCTGGCGGTCGCGTCCAGCCACTGGTCGAGCACGCTCATGAAGCGCGGGAACGCGTCGCGGTGCAGATTGTGACCCTCATCGAGCACCTCGACGTCGGCGCGACCGTCCAGCGCGCCGACGAGCGCGGTGCGGTCAGGACCGACCAGGGCGGAGCCAAGGTCCTCCAGACCGACCACCAGCAGCGTAGGAATCCGTACGGCATGCGCGAGAGCGGCAATGTCGAACTCGGTCGTACGCCGCAGCGCGGCGGCGACCCCGGTGGCATCGCAGGCGGCCAGATCCGCGAGCCGCCGGTCGACCTCTTCCGGGTCCCACGCGGGGTTGGAGGTCACCAGCTCGCGCCGCGTGGCATCGGGCTCCTCCCGGGCTCGGCGGCCATCGGCTTCCATCCCCTCGGCCATCGACTCCCAGTCGATTCCCGTCGGCCCGGGCGGCTCCTCCAGCACGAGCCGGCGCGCCAACCACGGCGCCTTCGCCAGCAGATCGAGCGCCACCACCGCCCCGAGCGAATGCCCGACCAGCAGGTCGACCATCAACCCGGGCCCGGCGGCGCGTTGGCCGGCGGCGGGGCGGGGCCCGTCCAGCCGCAAGGTCTCGATCACGTCGGCGGTCAGATCGCCCAGGACGAGGCCGTCGCTCACGCGGGGACTCGCGCCATGGCCGCGGAGGTCGACGGCGAGCACCCGGTAACCGCGGCGGACCAGCTCGGGCGCCACCCGCCACCAGGTCCGCGAGGACGAGGTCACCCCGTGGAGGAGCAGCGCCAATGGACCCTCGGCCACAGCCACGCCGCCGCCCGGGCCGACTCCGCTACTCGCGCCGGGGCCATCTGCCCAGGAGCGGGTGGCAAGCCTGACCGGCATGATCAGGCTCCGGCCACGGTCATGTGACCGATCAGCAGGCTCGACCCACCGATGGAGCCGGTGGTCCAGCGCAGATCGGATCCCACCGCCACGATCCCCTTGAGGATGTCCAGCAGGTGGGCCGCGACCGTCGCCTCGCGCACCGGCTCGGCCAGCTCACCGTTTCGGAACCACAGGCCGCTCACGCCCACCGAGAAATCGCCGGTGATCGGATTGGCCCCCGAGTGGACCCCGGTCATGTCCTGGACCAGCAGGCCTTCGCCGGCTTGGGCGAGCAGTCCGGCCTGGTCCTTGTCACCAGGCTCGAAGAACACGTTGTGCGCCGAGATCCCCGGGGTCGACTTGAACGACGCGCGGCTCGCGTTGCCGGTCGAACTGGCGCCCTCGCGCGCCGCCGAGGCGGTGTTGTGCAGGAAGCGCTGGAGCACCCCGTCCGCGAGCAGCACGTTGCGCGTGGTCGGCACGCCCTCGTCATCGAAGGGTGCGGCCCCGGGCCCGTCGAGCAGACGGCCGTCGTCGACCAATTGGAGGCCTGGCGCCCCGACCTGCTCGCCGAGCTTGTCCGCGAACAGGCTCCGATGCTTCTGGACGGCCTCGGCCGACAAGCCGGCGAGCAGCACGCCGATCAGGCTCGGCGCGACCATGCGGTCGAAGACCACCGGGACGGTCCTCGTCGGCGGCTTGGTCGCGCCCAGCAGGCGCACCGCACGCTCGGCCGCCTCGGCGGCCACCGGTTCGATGTCCAGGTCGTCGAGCGAACGGGCGGCGTCGATCCCGTAGCCCATCTGTGACTCGCCGTCCTGGGTGGCCAGGGCCAGCGAATAGCACCACGCCCTGGTCAAGGCCAGCGACCCGTTCACGCCCGTCGAGGACGCGATCGCCATCTGGACCACCGCGTCGCCGTAGCTCGCCGTCTCGACCTTGGTGACCTTCGGGTTGGCGGTCCTGGTGCGCGCCTCCAGGTCCAGGGCGAGCTGGACCTTCCGCTCCGGCGAGACCTCGACCTGCCGGGCGTCGAAGAGGCCCGCGAGCGGCTCGATGGGGGCGGCGTTGGGCAGCACGTTGCCAGGATCCTCGGTCGACACCTCGAGGTTGGCCCTCGCCTCGGCGAGGCACTGGCGCAGCCCGTCCTCGCGGAGATCGGCGGTGTAGGCGTAGCCGAGCCGGCCGTCGCGCACGACCCTGACCCCGACACCGGTCGAGGAGGCGGAGGTGAGCCGCTCGACCTCGCCCTCGAAGGCGTTGATCTCGGTCCTCGTGGTCTGCTCGGCGAACGCCTCGACGCCCTCGCCGGCGGCAGCCTGCCCGGCCAGCCGCTGGACGATGTTGTTCAGCTCGATGCTCATGCCGCGCCTCCCGTGCCGCCCACGGTGATGCGGGCGATCCGAATCGTGGGGGCGCCGTTGCCGACCGGTACGCCCTGGCCCTCCTTGCCGCAGATGCCCTCCTTGACATCGAAGTCGCTGCCCAGAGCATCGATCGCCGCGATCACGCTGGGGCCGTCGCCGACCAGGTTCGCGCCACGGACCGGTGTGGTGACCTGGCCGCTCTCGATGAGGTAGCCCTCGACGACGCCGAAAACGAACTCGCCGGTGACCGGGTTCACCTGCCCCCCGCCAAGCGACTTCGCGAACAGACCGTGCGGCGTCTGGCGGATGATCTCGTCCGGATCGTCGTCGCCGGCGAGGATGTAGGTGTTGGTCATCCGCGGGATCGGCACGTCCGCGTAGGACTGCCGACGACCGTTGCCGGAGGCCGGCTGGCCGAGCTGGCGCGCCCGGATGAGATCGGTGAGGTAGTCGGTGCAGACCCCGTTCTCGAACAGCACGGTGCGCTGCGCGGGGGTGCCCTCGTCGTCGAACTGGAACGACCCCCACGCACCCTCGACGGTGGCGTCGTCGACGCCGTTGAACTCTGGCACGCCGATCCGCTGTCCCTGCTTGCCGTGGTAGACGGACGCCTCCTTGGCGACCAGGTCGGCCTCCATGCCGTGGCCGCTGGACTCGTGGAACAGCACCCCTCCGTTGCCGGCGGCGATCACCACGGGCATCTGCCCCGCTGGCGCCGGCCGGCTGTCGAGCATCGCCACCGCCCGCGTCGCGGCACGGCGCGCCACCTCTTCGGGCGGGAACTGGTCCAGCAGCTCGTAGCCGGAGGATCGCCCCGGCCCGTCGAAGCCTGTCTGCACCACCCCGTCACGCACCGCGACGACCTGGACAGCGAAGCGGGTGCGGACGCGGTCCTCCTCGGTGACGAACCCGTCGGAGTTGGCGATCAGCACGTGCTGGCGCCCGTCGCTGTAGGCGGCGATGACCTGGGCCACCGACGAGTCGTGAGAGCGGGCGGCGTCGTCGGCACGGCGGACCAGCTCGGCCAGGCTCGTGCGCTGCACGCTCGCCGGGTCGATCGCGACCGGATGGCGCAGCTCGGACGTGCGGCGGCGCAGGTCGCGAACCTCGGCGACCGGCTGGTCGCGGAGGGCGGCGGCGGCAACCCTGGCTGCTTCCAGCAGACTGTCTGGATCGAGGCGATTGGTATAGGCGTAGGCGGACGAGGTGGCGCGCACGACGCGGACCCCGGCGCCACGGTCCTGTCCGGTGATCAGCTCCTCGACGCGGCGGTCCTCGAGCCGGATGGAGTGTGAGAGGCGATCCTCGGCGTAGACCTCTGCCCATTCCCCACCGGTGGACAGCGCGACGCCCAGGATCTTGCGGACGATGGCGTCTTCGAGCACGACAGCGCTCCCTTGCAGGCATTCGGCTTGGCATCGCGTTCGGCGGCGGCACCGGCTGCTGCAATCTGCCCCGGCACGTGGGTCGAACGCCGGGCCATTGTATTGGCGCGGGTCGGACGGCGAACCCCGCCAGCCGAATCTGTGGACAGCCGACGGGGGGCTCAGGCGCGCACGCGGAGGTAGGCGAGCAGGTCGTCGTAGACGCCGCCGTGCCCGGCGTAGAGCATGAAGTCGCGGGCGAGCGCGAGCCACGCCGGCGGGCTCGGCCGCACACCGACCAGGGCGCGATCGAAGTCGTTCATGCTGACCGGCCGATCACGGCCGCTGGCCAGGGCTCGCTCGGTGGCGATCTCGACCGCCGAGTCGGCGAGCATGACCAGGTCAGTGGCGGAGAACCCCTCGGTCCGGCCCGCCAGCGCGGCGACGTTGAGCTCGGCCACCGGGTAATCGGCGATCGCGCCCCAGATGATGACCTCGCGCGCCTCCCGGTCCGGCGGCAGCACAAACAACCGCCGGGCCAGGCGCTCACGCAACAGCGGGTCGACGTCCCACGGGTTCTCAGAGGCGGCCACGACGGTCACCTCCTGGTGCTCGTCCCGGATGGCCTGGAGCTCGGCCACGAATTGCTCGACGACCCCGCGACTGAACGAACGATGGCGCGGCCCCGGGCCATCGCCCAGCGCGTCGAGCTGGTCGAGGAACAGCAGGCAGGGAGCGGCGAGCCGCATCGCCTGGAAGACCTCGTGCAGACTGCGCCAGCCCTCGCCGGGTCGCTGTTCGAGCAGCTCACCGAGGTCGACCGGCAGGAAGCCCACCCCCAGCTCCCCGGCGATAGCCCTGGCGAGGAAGGTCTTGCCGCAGCCGGCCGGACCGTACTCCAGCAGGCCGCCACGAAGCGCGCGCTGGAGCCGGCGGCGCGGGCTCCGCTCCGCCTGCGACAGCGGGCCCGCGCTGGCCAGCCACTCCTTCACAGAGTTCATGCCGCCGAGGTCGGCGAGCGTCACTACCGCGGGCTCGATCTGCAGCCCAAGGTCCTCGAGCAGCGCGGCAACCTGGCTGCCCCGCGACAGCTCCTCGCTCTCCTCGGGCTCGCCGTCCAGCGGCACGGGCTGCTCCGAGGCCAGCGGCCTCGCGGCGGACGCCACGCTCGGGCCGCCCCTGGGCACCTCGCGCAGGGGCTCACGCCGCTGCGCCTGCGCCGGCGGACCCGGGCGCTCCCGAACCGCCTCCAGCGGGGGGCGACCGCCGGCGGATGGCCGGGGCGGCTGCTGCGCGGTCCTGCCACGCTCGGGACGATCCGTCGCCCACCGGGGAGGCTCGACCGCCATGGTGGCGCTGGCGGCCAGGTCGAGCGCGCCGCGGTGGCCTGGCACCCGTACCAGCACCGCAGCGCACTGCTCCAGGGCGTCGGCGTGCCGTCCCGCCCTCAGCAGCAGCATCCCCAGGTGAAGGCGCAGGGGCACGTTGTCCGGAGAAGCAGCGACGGCTGCCTCGAGGCCTTCGAGGAGCTCCGGGTCCACGACCATGACTGGACAGTATGGCAAAACCGGGACCCGGGGAGGACCCACCGGGCGGGGAACGCCTGACTCGCCAGCCGGGAATGCCTGACTCGCTGGCATCATTGCTAGTGGAGATGTGGAACAGCTCCCTCGCGGCTCGAGGAGAGGATGCAATGACCCCGATCCAGCTCATCGACTCGCCGATTGCCGGCACAACACCACACCCAGATACCGGACCGTCGGATGCGGAGGCGCTGGACGCCTACTCGACGGTCGTCACCACCGTTGCCGAGCGGGTGATTCCCTCGGTGGCGAGCCTCCGCGTGAACCGCCGCCTGCGCGGCGGCTACCAGGCGCAGGGCGCTGGCTCGGCCGTCGCGATCACCCCCGACGGCTACCTGACCACTTCCGCCCACGTCGTCGAGGGCGCCAGCCGAGGCAGCGCCTCGCTCGCCGACGGTCGCGAGCTCCCGTTCGAGGTCGTCGGCCGTGATCCGCTCTCGGACCTGGCGGTGATCCGCATCAGCGGATACGACCTGGAGCCGGTGACGCTCGGCAACGCCGACCAGCTCCGCGTCGGTCAGCTCGTGGTGGCGGTCGGCAACCCGATGGGCCTGGCCGGTTCGGTGACCGCGGGTGTGGTCAGCGCACTCGGCCGCTCCTTCACGACCTCGAACGGGCGCGACGCCCGGATCGTCGAGAGCGTCATCCAGACCGACGCCGCCTTGAACCCCGGTAACTCGGGCGGAGCGCTGGTCGATGGCCGAGGCCGCATGGTCGGTGTGAACACCGCCGTTGCCGGCGTCGGCCTGGGCCTGGCGATCCCGATCAATGACACGACCCGGCGGATCGTGTCGGCGCTCATGCGCGAGGGCCGCTTCCGGCGCGCCTTCTTCGGCATCGCCGGCGGGCGCCGCCCGCTGCCGCCACGGGTCGCGCACGCGCTGGACCGGACCGCCGGCCTGGAGGTGGTCGAGGTCATCCCGGGCAGCCCCGCCGCTCGCGCCGGGATGCGGCGCGAGGACCTGCTGGTGGAGGTCGACGGAGTGCCGATCGCCGACGCGGGTGACCTCCAACGCCTGATGGTCGGCGAGGTGATCGGTCGGCCGGTGAACGTGCGGGTCTTCCGCGGTGGGGACCTGCTCGAGCTGACCCTGGTCCCGACCGAGCTGGAAGGCTGAGCGGCGAGCGCGATCGACCCCAGGGAGGCTCGCCGCCTGGAGCCGCTGGCGAGGGCGCTGGCGCGCTTGGAGGCTCCGGGACCTCCGCGTCTCGAGGTGGTCAGCGGGGCACTGCCGCACGGCGCCAGAGCGGCTCTGCTCGCCGGCAGCTTCAACCCCATCACGCGGGCGCACGCGGCGCTCGCCGCTGGAGGTCACCGATCCGGCTGGGACCGGGTCGTGCTGGTGATGGCCCCTGTGAGCCTCGACAAGGAGAGGGTCGAGCGGGCGCACCCCGTTGACCGGCTCGACTGGGTGCGCATCTGGGCGCGGCGCCATCCCTGGGCGGTGGTTGCCGTCTCGAGCCATCCTCTGCTGGTGGACATGGCCGAAATGCTCGCCCGGCACACGGGCGCGGAGGTGGCGCTGCTGGTCGGCACCGACAAGGCAGCTCAGCTGGTCGACCCCCGGTACTACGACGATCTGGAGGCGGCCATCCAGCGGCTCGGGCGTACGGCCTCGCTGCTGGTCGCCGAGCGCGCCGGTCACCCTGCGGCCGTGCTGCCGCTGCGCTCCGCCCCGCTGGCGACCCCGGGATGGACACCTGGCAGGTCCTCGACCCAGGCGCGTGAGGCCGCGCGCCGCGGCGAGGCCCTTCAGCAACTGGTCCCCAGCGCGATCGCCCGCGCCATCCGCCGGACCGGCGCCTACGACGAGGACGCCGGCCCGTACCTCGCTCGAGCCCGCGAGCTCGATCTGCTGCTGTCCGCTCCGCTACCGGCGGAGGACTAGCGCGTCCGACGTGCGGAAGGACTACGGTCGATAGCCCGTGCGGGCAGGTGCGTGACCGAGGGCCGCCGCGGCCCCAAGGTCCCTGGCAGCTCCCACGGTTCTCCGTCCCTGGGGCGGCGAAAGGCCCCCGCGCTATCCGGGGGGGCCAAGACAGCGCGTGGGCCTTGCCGGTTATGATACTGCCATTCCCAAGCAATTGGTTGGCAAAGCCTCAATATCTCAGAGATGCGTAGGTCGACGTAGTGCCGACTATGGATGCGTTCGCCCGGTTGGCGCTAGCCGTCGGGCTCTGGGGTCGGGTGGCAGCGGACGGGAGTTGTCCACAGCGCCGGCCAACCTACTGCCACCCACGATCGATCCATGGCATCGTGGAGGCATGGAGCACACGACGCTCATCCACCGTCCGACCCTGAACCGGCCGTTCCTCGTCGCCGCGTTCGAGGGTTGGAACGACGCCGGCGTGGCGGCCAGCACCGCGCTCGGCTTCGTGGCCGACGCCCTCGGAGCCGAGACCTTCGCCCGCATCGACCCCGAGGAGTTCTACGACTTCCAAGTGGCGCGGCCCACGGTCCAGCTCGACAACGGCAACGGCCGCCGTATCCAGTGGCCCACGGCCGAGTTTCAGGCGGTGCGGATGGCGGGCAGCCCGCACGACCTGATCTTGCTGCGCGGGCACGAGCCGAACATGCGGTGGCGTACGTTCACACGCGAGATCCTCGAGCTCACCGAGGTGCTCGGTGTCGAGATGCTCATAACCGTGGGTGCCCTGCTCGCCGATGTGCCGCACACCCGCCCAGTCCAGGTCATGGGCTCGACCGGCGACCCGAGCCTGGCCAAGGACCTCTCGCTTCCCTCCTCGCGATACGAGGGCCCAACCGGCATCCTCGGAGTCCTCAGCGAGGCGGCGCTCGGCTCCGCGATTCCCGCGGTGAGCTTCTGGGCCGCGCTGCCCCACTACGTCCAGGCGCCGAACCCGCGCGCGGCCCTGGCGCTGGTCGAGCGGCTCGGCAGCCTGCTCTCCCTGCCGATCGACACCGGCTCGCTGGCCGAGGAGACAGCGGCCTTCGACGCCACCATGGCCGACATCGTCTCGGACGACCCAGAGCTCGCCGGCTACGTCGAGCGGCTCGAAGCGCAGGCGGACGAGCAGGATCCCGACGAGGAGCCGTCCCTGGCCGACCTGCCTCCCGAGCAGTTCGTGGCCGAGGTCGAGCAGTTCCTGCGCGACCATCCCGGGGGCAACCGGACATGAGCCAGGAACGAGGATCGGACCGCCAGGGACCCCGCCCTGAGGCGGAACGAAGGACGGCCCGCCGCGAGGGGCGACGGGCCGTGTGAACCGGTTACTCGTCGGAGCGTTCAGGACTGCTGGGGCAGTGCGCGCACGTTGGTCGCCTGCCACCCCTTGGGCCCCTTGGTGACATCGAACTCCACCATCTGCCCTTCGTCCAGGGACCGGTACCCCTCCGCCTGGATCGCCGAGTAGTGGACGAACACGTCCTCGTCGCCGTCCGGGCGGGCGATGAACCCGTATCCCTTGTCAGGGCTGAACCACTTGACGACCCCGATGGTCACGAAACTCCGTCCCCCCTTCACCTACAAGGTCAATCAAGGTCAATCGTTGCCCGGCGCGATGGCCCGGCCGGCAGGGACAGCTCGAACCGCACTGCGGGGAAGTCTGCGCCGCTGCTCCCGCGCACTCTAGCATCAGCTCACTCCCGTCAATACCCTCAACTGCACTAGGTCAAACAATCACCTCGGACATGCCCGCGGAAGTCAGCATTCCAGGCTGTGGGCAGGCAAGATATAGAGGCCGACACGGCAACGCGAAGGAGGTGGCACGTCGATGGAGCCCGTCACGCCGTCGCTTGGATGGGGCGTCACGCACCTCTACTTCCGGGTGCGCCCGATCCAGAGCCACGATCCTGGTCAGGCCGGCAAGGAGCTGGTGGACGCACTCGAGCACTTCGAGTCGGCGCCTGATCACCAGCTGCTGTGCAGCTCCGTGCTCGGCCTCAAGGCCGATCTCGGCGTGATGGCGCTCGGACCCGATCTGTCCAGGCATGAGGCCCTCGCCCGGGCGCTCGGCGCCATGACCCCGCTCGAGCCCGTGTACTCGTTCTTCTCGATGACCGAGCTGTCGGAGTACATGGAGACGCTCGACGACGTGCGGGCCCGGCTGGCCGCGCAGGGCGTCGAGGACGACGTCGAAGCGCGGCTGGCCAAGGCCGAGGAGCGCCTCGCCAAGCTGCGCGAGGACCGGCTGCACCCGCGCCTGCCTCGAACGAGGCTGCTCGCGTTCTATCCCATGAGCAAGGCGCGGGAGCCGGGGGCGAACTGGTACAAGCTGCCATTCCAGGAGCGACGCGAGCTGATGGGCGGCCACGGCAAGATCGGCCGCCGCTACACCGGCCGGGTCCTCCAGCTGGTCACCGGCGCCACCGGCCTGGATGACTACGAGTGGGGCGTCACTTTGCTGGCCGACGATCTCGCCGACATCAAGGAGATCGTCTACCAGATGCGCTTCGACGAGGTGACCGCCAGCTACGGCCGTTTCGGCCCCTTCTGGATCGGGATCACCTGCTCCCCCGCCGAGCTCCCCCGCCGCCTCGGCCTCGTCGGCTGAACCACCGACCGAGGCGGCGGCAATGACCGCGACACGGGCGCACGAACAGCAACGACCTCACCCCGCTGCGGCGTCCCGGCCCACCATCCGAGTCCAGCTCCTCGGGTCACCTGCGCATGGAGACCCAGGCTCAGGCCGCGGCCGCTCGAGACGGATCACCAAGGCGATCATCTGGGTGGAAGCAGCCGCGATCCAAGGCAGGCCCGAGCTGCCGTCGCCAAACGGGAGCGATCCGACGTGACCCCACCCCTTGGCATTGAAGGTGATGCCGATGAGGTTTGACGCGACTGGCCGTTGTTGTTGCCCCACATCACACAAGGAGGTGCAAATGTCAGAAGTACGTCCTCCGCTTCCGCCATTCACGCAGGAGACCGCGATCCAGAAGGTCCGCGCCGCCGAGGATGCCTGGAACACGCGCGATCCCGAACGCGTGTCGCTGGCTTATACGATCGACAGCCGGTGGCGAAACAGGAGCGAAATCTTCCAGGGACGGACCAACGTCGTCGAGTTCCTGACACGCAAATGGAACCGGGAACTCGACTATCGGCTCATCAAGGAACTGTGGGCATTCAGCGGCAATCGTATCGCGGTCCGGTTCGCTTACGAATACCACGACGATTCGGGAAACTGGTTTCGCGCCTACGGCAACGAGAACTGGGAATTCGACGACAACGGCCTGATGCGTCAGCGACACGCCAGCATCAATGACCTGCCGATCCGCGAGTCGCACCGCAAGTTTCACTGGGATCGCAGCGGTCCACGGCCTGCGGATCATCCCAGCCTGACCGATCTCGGCCTGTGACTTCGGCGGGCCGCCTCCGGACACAACGGTATTCCAATCGTCCGTGCCGCCTCACAGCCGGTCGGTGCTGGTACTCCAGCCATCATCGCAGCTGTTCGTGGCGACCGCCCTTCGGACCTGTCTGGGCCATCGGCTGGTGATGCCCAGCAGCGGCAGGACTTGGGCGGCGTCGCGGGCGTTGCTGCCCAGCGCCGCGGCGATGTTGCGGTAGCCGCGCAGCCGGAGGATGCCGATGGCAAGGTTGCGCAGGCTGGCCATGGCGCGGGGGCGGTGCCGGTGCCGAGCTGGGACCTGCGGGCGGCGTATCTCCACGCGGGCGTGGCCGCGGTCACGGGTATGGTCGGCGACGGGGTCTTGCCGTCGACCGCGACCGCCCGCCGCCACGCCGGCTGGGGTGCGGCGGCTGCTGGGCGCCAGCGCGGCCGGGGCGCCGGGCCGCTGCGCGGCAGCGGGGACGCGCGATGATGTTGGCCAGGCACGGGCTTCCAGAGGGGTCATGGGGCGTTGGCACCCGCATGATCGCTGGAGTCCTTGCCTGGCTCACGTTCGCCTCAGATCCGGTCGACTCCGCTCAGCGCCGAGGCCCTGGTCGACGGCGGCGTTCGGCTCCGGCGAGCGCTCGAAGATCCAGTCCGTGTCACCCCCGGGCCCCCGCGATGGAGCAGTCCCCGAAATCGCGACGTGCCAAAGCACTGAACCCATCGACCGACCTCCGTTGGAGGATCGCATCCTGCTTCGGTCTGATGTGGGTGGGTGACGGACAGAGAAGGAAGGTCAGTACGACACCCCGACCGCTTGCCTGACCGTCGCGGGGTCGTCCAGCGCAGCCAGCATGGCATGGGCCACATCGGCGCGGGAGATCGAGTAGCCGCGCGGCACATTCCCGCCAACGCAGGTCCGGTACTTGCCGGTCAGCGGCTTGTTCACCAGCTTCGGCGGCCGCACGATCGTCCACTCCGTGGCGCTGCGCCGGATCTCGTCCTCCATCGCGGCCAGATCGGCGTACACGTCCCGCGCAAAAACACCCATAAACGGCAGCAGGATCCGGCGATTGACAAAGCTCTCGCCCTCCGGCAGCGGGCCGACCGGGACCGCGCTCACCGCCACGAAGCGGCGTACGCCACTGGCCTCCATCGCGCGCAGGATTCCGCGCGTGGCGGTCGAGGAGACCGGCCCGTCCTTGCGACCGCGCGGGCCGACCCCTGAGATCGCGGCATCGCTGCCGTCCAGCGCGGGGCGCAGCAACTCCGGATCGGTCAGGCCGGGCACCGCCACCACCTCGAGCGCGGGATGGCTCACGTCGAACCGGGCCGGATCACGGACCACTGCCGTCACCTTGTGCCCGGCGTCCAGCGCCTGTCGCACGACCTGCTCGCCAATGCGGCCGGTCGCTCCAAAAACCGTCACCTTCATCCGCTGTCTCCTGTCTCAGGTTGCCTCGGCACGGGCCAGGTGTTCGCGCAGCGCGTCCAGAGGCCGACCCCAGGCTCGATCTGCACAACCTGGGCCACGATAGGCCACGCCAGTGACGGAGAGCCCAACTGGTACGCGGTCGGCCCGCACGACAGCATCAGGAACGAAGCCAGCTGAACGCCTGGCCGGACACCATGAACCCTGCCTGTCCGAAGCGAGGGTCAAATGGGCCAACCTAGGACGCACACCGGACACCGGTCAAAGGGACAGATCCCCGCGGGCGAAGCACAGGCCCGGTCAGCTTGCGGGGTCGCCCAGCGCCACCTTCTGCGTCGGGATGGGGGCCAGCGACAGGGCCAGCAGCGCCACCAAGGGGAGCCCAAGCGTGAGCGTGCTCGGGATCGCGAAGGCCGCCACCATCAGGACCCAGCCAAGGGCGCGCAGACCAAGTGCCTGGCCCCCTCGCCACGCCAAGAGCCCGGCGGCGTGCACGATGCTTCCCAGGCTCACCGCGGCGCCGATCGTCCATCCCAGCACGAGCGCGTGGTCGTCACCTCCCAGCTGCAGGCCGAGCACGGCGATCCCGATCGCGGCCACCGCGGTGTCCAGCATGCCGACGGCCAGCCGTACCCGCTGCTGGCCCGGCTCACCGAGCCCGAGGACCCACGGTCCACCTCGACGGCCCAGCGCCCAGGCAATCACCCCGGCCAAGAAGGCGTACGCCAACAGCAACACCGGCCGCTCCTTCCATTTGGGTGCGGCGCAACCCCTGGTGCCAGTGCGGGGCGAGACAGCTACAGGGTGGCTCGTCCACGTTCGCCCACCACAGCTCCGGCCAGCCCGCTACCAGCCGCGCACCTGCACGTCGTCATCGTATGTCCGCACCGGCCGCCCGTACAGAAGGGCCGTGTTGGGAGGGTGGCGTCGCTCCTTGCCACCGCCAACCCGCGCAGGTGGTGCTGGTCCGGCGGCAGGCCGCGTGAAGTCGACAGGCAGATTCTCTGAGCTGAAGCTGAGGGGCGGGTAGGGGTTTGCTAAGGGTTGGCCCGCGGTTCTTGTGGCCATGTGCGTTGGCTGCTATGCCTTGCCACCAGAGTCCGAATTGCGGAGGTGGGCCGCGCCCGGGCAGCGGTCGCAGTCCGGCCGTGAGCACCTGGGAACCGACCGGCCGCGACCGCCGTCCTATCGACGCTGACCGCATCGAGGAAGGGGTCGGGATGAAGCGGAGCCGGGCGGTGGCCGCGGTGGCACTGGCATTTGTTGCACTGCTGGCCGCGGGATGCAGCGCGGGGGGCGGAGACAACGCCGCAGGCGGCGGCGAGGCGGGCGGAGCCGTCGGGGCCCCGGCCCCCGCCGGCGGGGCGCCCGCGAAAGCCTCGGCTGCGGCCGTGCAACTCGTCGATCTCGGCAACCGTATCGTGCGCAAGGCCACGCTCAGCCTCGAGGTCGGCGAGGCCAAGCTCAACGACACGATCAGCCGCGCCACCACGATAGTGAGGGGGCATCAGGGCATCTACGTCAGCTCCTCCACCGAGGTTCCCAACAACGAGCCGGCGCACGGCCAGGTCACCTTCCGGGTGCCGGTCGACGCCTTCGAGGCGACCCTGCGCGATCTCAAGGGTCTCGGCCGCTACCGTGGCGAGAACTCGAGCAGCGAGGACGTCACCACGCAGTACATCGACCTGAACGGCCAGCTCGCCGCCTGGCGCGCGCAGGAGAAGGTGTACCTGCGCCTGATCGGCCAGGCGAAGTCGATCGCCGACGTGATCTCGATCCAGAACCAGCTCCAGACTGTGCAGTCCAACATCAACCGGCTGCAGGGCCAGGTCGACTTCCTGCGAAACCAGTCGTCGTTCTCGACCATCACGCTGGATCTGGCCGAGCCTGGTGCCGCCGGCCCTGCCGTGCCCCGGACCCGCTTCGCGAAGGCCTGGTCGACCGCTGTCGACGGGCTCGGCGCAATGTCCGCCGCCGCGCTCGTCGTGGTTGTGTGGCTGGCGCCGTTCGGTCTGGTGGCCCTGATCGCCGTCTGGGCGTTCCACCGCCTGCGCCGGCCGGCCGCCGGTGTGGGCCTGGCTCCCCGCCCTCCGGCAAGCTGAACCCGCTGCGCCAGTGAGCCGGCCAGACAATGCCGCGGCTGGGTCACCCGCCGACGGACCGATCGGCGAGGTCCCCGGCGGTGCCACGCTGGAGGGGCCTCGCTGGTTGGCAACAAATGGCCTGGAAGCACCCGGCGACGCGCTCGCCTCGTCGACGGTGTGACCTGAGGAGAACCTTGCCAGGGGCGTCCCATCACCGTTGAGCAGCGGGCCGAGGCTTCTATTGTTGTCAAGCATGAGAGCGAGAGCGCGCGCATATAGGAGGTCGCCTATCTGCGCGCGCTCTGTCGGGCTGCGACCCAATCCCGTCGGTCAATTGGCGGCCTGGGTATTGGGGTCCAGCCGGCCGGCGAGGCCGACCAGCAGCTGCGCCGACAGCCTGCGCAGATGTGGCGCGACCGGGCGCCTCCGCGAGGTGGGTTCGATGCGGACGGGTGCGTCGGGCAGGGCCGAAGCGGCGACCTCGGCTGTCATTCGGCGAGCGATGCTGGCGGCGATGGGTTCGTTCATGGCGTCCTCCCGCTTGATGTTGGAGTTTTATGCTAGACAGCCAGCCCACCCGGAGGAATACTCGACACAAGGTCTTGTCGCGGATCCGCCAGCGCTACGGAAGGAATATCGGCATCATGGCTTTGCGTACCGAAAGATCGCTTGATGACACCGACTGGCGGATCCTGCGCGAGTTGCAGGCCGACGGCCGGCTGTCATTCAACGAGCTGGGCCGGCGGGTCAGCCTGTCGCCGCCGGCGGTGGCCGAGCGGGTGCGGCGTCTGGAGGAGATGGGCGTCATCACCGGCTACCAGGCCAGGGTCGACCCGGCTCGCGCTGGCCTGCCCCTGACCGCGTTCGTGCAGATGCGCTGCAGGCTGGACCATTGTCTGCTGAAGACCAGCAAGGCCAGCGACTATCCGGAAGTCGTCGAGGTCCACAAGCTCAGCGGCGACCACTGCTCGATGCTGAAGGTCCGCGCCGCGTCGATGGAACACTTCGAGGGGCTGCTGGAGCGCCTCGGCCAGCACGGCGAGATGCGCACCTCGGTGGTGCTCTCCACTCAGTACGAGGGCCGCCCGGTCGAGGCTCCGGCAGAGGACTTCCTGCGCGCCACCCACAGCCAAGGGTGGAGCTGAGCGGATACGTCCGGTCGATGACCGCCGCGACAGCACCCAACCGATCGCAATCATCCAATGGGAGACGCCGCCCTACCGCTGATGAGGTCTACCCGGTTGGGGCCGGGGCGGAGGGATCGTTCTGCCACAGGCCGAACTCATTCCCTTCGGTGTCCTTGCAGATCGCGAACCAGCCCATGCTCGGCACCGGGCGCGGCTCGCCTGACTCGCCGCCGAGCTCCTTCACGCGCGCGGCGCCGGCGTTGATGTCGTCCACGTCGAAGTAGGCGCGAATCCCACGCTTGCCGGGCTCCATATTGGTGATCGCCACGCCCGTCTGGTCGCTGATCCGAGTCATGTGGTACTCGAACGGGCCGGGGAAGGCCTCGAACTGCCACTCGAAGAGCGAGCCCCAGAACTGGCGCCCCTTGGTGGTGTCGTCCGCGGGGATCTCGAAGTGCACCGGCTGGCCGGGCATAGCCCCTCCTCTCGCACCGGTCGTTCGGCGGAGGCCTTGGCTCCGCCGCGGTCATTCAATATAGACCTGTCGGTCGGAGAGATCTCCTCGATCCCCTCTTGCGCGACCGGGATGCGCCAACGGGCCGCAGACGACAACTTGGTCGGTGGTAGCCGGCCTCCACCCACGCCACGAGCAGGCGGTTCAGCTCGGCCAGGTCAGCGATGACCGGGCCGTGCAGCGCGTCACCGCCCGAACTGCTTCGCCGCGCGCTTGACCGGGACGATCAGCGCGTGCCGTTGGGATGACCGGCGTCGGGCAGGTGGACGCGGAAGGAGGCGCCGCGGCCCTGGCGCTCCTCGACCCAGGCGCGGCCGCCGTGGAGCTGGGCGAACACGCGCACCAGCGCGAGCCCGACCCCCAGGCCGGGCGCGTGCGAGGCTGGGCGGGGCCCCTGGCGGAACGGCTCGAAGATGGTCTCCCTGAGCTGCTCCGGCACGCCCGGGCCAGCGTCCTCGATGAGCAGCAGGGCGCCGTGGTCGTGCGGCCGCACGCGCACCCACACCGGGGTGCCGGGCGGAGTATGCCTGGCCGCGTTGGCCAGCAGGTTCTCGACGATCCGCTCGACCTTCGGCGGGTCGATCTCCATGCGCAGCGGGCAGACGTCCACGTGCACAGAGCGGCGCTCCAGGACCTCGGCGGTGGTCTCCTTGACGACGCGCTCGACCAGCGCGCCGAGGTCGACGCACTCACGCTCCGGGCTGACCGTCGGCTGCGCCAGGCGGTCCAGGTCCAGCAGGTCATTGAGCAGCCGATCCATCTTGCGCGCGCTGCGGCTCAGCCGCGCCAGCAGGTCGGCCAGGTCACCCGCCTCCAGCTCCAGGTGGCGGCGCTGCAGGGTGACGGCGATCCCCAGCACCGACGCCAGCGGGGTGCGCAGATCGTGGGAGACCGCCTGCAAGAAGGTGCTCTTCATCTGGTCCAGGGCGCGCAGGTGCCGAGTGGCGGCCTGCTCGCGTTCCAGGCTGTCGCGCAGCTGCTCCTCGACCCGACGCCGCTCGGTCACGTCCCTGGCCACCACCAGCTGCCCGGTCGGCCAGCCCAGGTGGTCGGTCAGCGCCGAGACCGTCACCTCGTGGATGCGCCCCTGCTCGGCGATCTCCTGGACCGCCTCGCCATCCCCCAGCGCGCGCTGGTGGCGGGCCACGGCCGCCCAGGCGGGCAGGACCCGCTGGGCTGGCTGGCCGACGATGCGCGCCAGCGGCTGGCCCAGCAGCCGCTCGGCGGCCAGGTTGGCGTCGATCACCTTGCCGCCGAGGTCCAGCACCACCACCCCCTCGCCGATCGTCTGGAAGATGCGGCCGCGGGCGATCGGCCGCAGGTCCAACAGACGGAACCGGAAGACGGCCAGGGCCATGAAGACCACGGTCAGTGGGAACGCGAAGCGGATGAGGTCGACCCGGCCGAAGGGCACGACGTTCAGCGTGGTGAGCAGGTGGGCGACCAGCGGGAGCGCCAGGCTGCCGAGCAAGAGCGCGCTCTGGCGGTGGTGGGGCCTGGAGGTGCGCGCCACGGTCACCACGAAGGCGCCGAAGCACAGCCAGGTCGCCGCGCTAAAGTAGACGAAATGGACCCAGAACAGCGGCCCGTACCGCACGATCGGCGCGGCACCGGGCGCCGGCGGCGGCAGGTAGGTGTGGAACAGGTGGTGGGTGGGAGGGATCGCCAGCGCCAGCAGGACCACCAGCGGCTCCACCGCCAGCAGCCCCAGCAGCGCCGGGCTCGGCCGCCGTAGGCGACCGGCGTACTGGAGCACGAAGATGATCGAGGCCGGCGCCAGCACGACCAAGCCGATGTACTTGAGGTCGCAGAAGAGCCGCCTGGTCGCCGGGTCGCTGGCGGCGAGCTCGACGGCGCGCGCCACGCTCCATTGGACGAGGGCCGCCAGCACCACCACGAGCGACGTGGCCGTCGGGGTGCGTCGATAGCGCCAGACGTAGACGGCGCAGGCTGTCAGGCACCCTGCCCCCGCGAGGAGTAGCAGGCTGGTGCCCGACCAGCGCCAGCTCATCCCCCCTACGCCCCCCTTGCTCGAAGGACTCGAGCCCTCCCAAATCAGCGGAACCCATCGTAGCCGGCTACTCTCCGCTGTTGCGTACAGCGAAGTCAACTGGGAGGCATACACTGGGCAACCAACCCGGCGGGCGGTTCAGGGTCGCTCGCGGAGGCGGCGCAGGGCGGCGACGAGCACGCGCAGCAGGACCAGCAGCGCGACGCCGACGCAGCCGATGCCGACCGCTTGGAGCAGCCGACCGGTGTCGGTGGCCAGCCGGGGGTTGGCGGCAAGCAGGAGCAGGCCGCCGATCAGCCCGGTGGACGCGCCCGCGATCGTGACGACCAGGTTGGCGGTGAGCTGGTTGACGAAGCGGCGGTCTTGGTCGGTGGGGAACAGGTGCACGCCCATCACCAGCTCGTTGCGCTGGATGGATTCGACGATCCGATCCAGACGGCGGGGCAGGGCCAGCAGCGTGGGGACCAGGGTCGGCAGGGCGGCCTCGAGCTCCTCGCGGGGGGATCCGGGGCT
>WNGB01001347.1_pt1 | contig 88906 bp, 89 predicted proteins | sample 5400681 | NCBI WGS metagenome assembly WNGB01 (sample SAMN13153367, study PRJNA577476) | soil metagenome | isolation source: 115 cm soil or saprolite under grassland replicate 2 | place: USA:California | collected 2016-06-15 | reverse complement strand
GACCTCGTCGGGACGCGCCGCCCGGGGTTCGATCGGGACGCGCGCGTCGCTCACCCCCGCACGGTGACTCGGGCGAGCACCGCTCCGAGCCGCTCCGCCCGCTCGGGATGGTGGCGGCCGGGGTCGTGCGCGACGTAGCGCGAGTGCGTCGAGAGGAGCACGGCCACCGCCGGAGGCTACGAGCCACCGGATCGTAGGCTCCTCACGGTGCGTGGCCGTGATGTGGTGCATTGGGGCGGCGACCAGGTCCGCATCGGCCCGTGGCGGGCCGACAGCGGTGTCGCTCTCGTCGCCACCATGCCGGAGCGTCCCCCGCTGTCGGTCGCCGGCGTCCGCCACTGCCTGTCGATCCTGGCTCACCGCGGCTACCGCGCCGCGGTGACCGCCGCGCTCGAACCGCGCGAGGTGCAGGGGTTCCTCGGCGCCGGCTTCACGGTGAAGGAGCGCCTCCATCTGCTCGGGCGCGCGCTCGATGACCTCCCGCCCCAGCCGGCCGCCTCACTACGCCGGGCCCGGCGCCGTGACCGCGCCGCCGTCCTCGCGCTGGATGCCCGGTCCTTTATGCCGTTCTGGCGGCTCGACGAAGGTGCTCTGGAGGACGCGCTCGGGGCCACGCCTACGACCCGGTTCCGGGTCGCCGACGATCCCGGTGTCGCGGGCTACGCCATCACGGGGTGTGCCGGCCATCGGGGCTACGTACAACGCCTGGCAGTCGACCCCGATCACCAGGGCCACGGGCTCGGCGCGGCCCTGCTCCTCGACGGCCTGCACTGGTGCCGACACCGGGGAGCGAGCCACGCGGTCGTCAACACCCAAGAAGGCAACGACACGGCGCTCGCGCTGTACGAGGGCTTCGGGTTCACCCGGCGGCCCGGTGGTCTCGCCGTGCTGGAAACCGAGCTGTGATCCTCCGGCTGGCGCGTGCCGGGGTGATCCTGAGCCTGGTCGCGATCCTCGGGCCGTCGAGCCGACCGTCGGCGGCCGCGCAACCGGCGGCGCGGATCCTTCAACTGGTGGACCAGACGCCGTTCGTCGAGCCCGAGGGCGAACTGACCGTGCGGCTGCGGGCCACCGGTGCACCACCGGACGCCAAGCTGCGGGTGGTCGTGCACGACCGCGTGCTGTCACGGTCGGAGTTCGCTCGCAGCGTCACCGGAGACGGCCTGCGAACTCGCCTGTTGACCAACACCCAGCCGTTGACCGCCCTCACGGCCGACGCGAGCGGGACGCTGGTGGTGCGGGTGCCGATCCGCAGCACCGGGCCGGACACCTCCCGGCTACGGATCCGCGGCGGCGTCTTCCCCGTGGAGCTCGATCTCCTCGACAGCGGTGGCGCGCCGGTGGACCAGTTGGTGACCTACCTCGTCCGCCTACCCGACACCGCCGACGTGTCACCGCCGCTGTCGGTCGCGCTCGTCGTGCCGCTCGCCGGCGCGCCCGCGCTGCAGGCCGACGGCACGACCATCCTGGAGGAGCGGGCGCGGGCCAGTCTCGGCGTGGAGGTCGCGGCGCTGCTCAACCACCCCGGGCTTCCGCTCACCGTGGTGCCGACACCGGAGATCGTGGACGCGCTGGCCGAGGGCACCGACGCTGCCGACGAAGCTCTGCTCGCCAATCTGCGGGAAGGACTCACGGAACGACAGCTGCTCGCGACCCCCTACGTGCACGTCGACGCCACCGCGCTGGTGGACGCGGGGCTGGATGATCTGCTGGCCGACGAGATCCTGCGCGGCCGCAACGTCTTGACCGACCAGGTCGGCGCGCCCGACGCGACCAAATGGGTCGCCGATCCCGGCCTCGACAACGACACGGTCGTCGAGCTCGGTCGCCTTGGTGTCACCGCGGTGGTGATCCCAGCGGACTCGTTGGCGCCGCTCGATGAGGGCCGATTCCCCGTCACGTTGACGCAGTCCTTCGACATGGACGCAAACGGCGCGCGCATGCACGCCGCCGCCGCGGACGCCGCGCTGGCCGCCCACATCGGCGAGTCAGGCGACCCCGTCCTCGATGCCCACGTGCTGCTGGCCGACCTCGCCACGCTGTACTACGACTCGCCCCGATTGACCCGCGGCGCCGTCGTCGCCATCCCTCGCGACTGGACGCCCGACCCCGACTTCCTGGACGCTCTCCTCACCGGTCTGGCGCCCAACCGGGCCATCCAGCCTGTCGATCTCGCGACGTTCTTCGCGACCGTGCCGACGGCCGGCGCGCGTGGACCGAACTCGTCGACGGAGGCGCCGGCCGACCCCCTTTTCCGGTCGCTCGTGGCGGCGGCGCCGGCCGGGCTCGACAACTTCCCGGCCGCGCTCGCTGCCGCGCAGCGGGATGTCGCGACCTACCGCTCCATGATCGGTCCCGACAGCCCACGAGCCGATCCGCTCGACGAGCGCCTGCTGGTCTCGGCGTCGTCCGATCTGTCGGCCGACGAGCGCCGGGGGTATCTCGACGCCGTGGGGGCCGCGATCGACGCCGAAGTGGCGAAGGTCGAGACCGCCCGGCGACAGACGATCACGCTGACGGCGCGTGAAGGGCGCGTGCCGCTGCTCATCCGCAACCGTGCTGGCTACCCGCTCCGGGTCGTCATCCACTTCGAGAGCGAACGGCTGGCGTTCCCTTCGAATCCCGACGGCACGATGGCGCTCACGCTCACCGAGGAGGTCACCCGCGTCGAGGTCGACGTGCGAGCCCGGGCGTCCGGCGACACGCCGCTCGACGTCGCCGTCACGTCACCCGATGGACGTCGCACACTCAGCCGCGCTCGCTACCGCATCCGCTCGACCGCGGTCTCCGGCCTCGGGATCGTGCTCTCCGTGGGGGCCGGCGGCTTCCTGCTGTTCTGGTGGGCGGGCAATGCTCGTCGCGCTCGCCGCCGACGGCGAGCCGCGGCGACGCCGGCTGGTTAGTGTCGCTCGTCATGACCGTCAGCATCGTCACCGACAGCGCGTGCGATCTGAGCGACGACCAGGTTCGCGAGTTCGCGATCGAGGTCGTGCCGCTCAGCATCCGCTTCGGCGGGGACGAGTTCGTCGACCGCATCGAGCTCACCGTCGAGGACTTCTATCGTCGCATGAGGGAATCGGCAGCGCTACCCGAGACGGCCGCGCCGTCGGTCGGTGCGTTCGAGACCGCGTTCCGCAAGGCGTTGGCCGCCGGGGCGGACGCGGTCGTGTGCGTGAACCTGTCCGCCGGCCTGTCGGCGACGATGCAGTCGGCCCAGAACGCGGCCAAGGCCCTCGAGGGTGAGCTCGACGTGCACGTCGTCGACTCGCAGTCGGTGACCACCGGCCTCGGGAGCCTCGTCCTCGAGGCTGCTCGCGCCGCCCGAGACGGCAAGACGGCCGACGAGATCGTCGCACTCGTCGAGGCGCTGCGCGCCCGTACCTTCGTCTACGGCACGCTCGACACGCTGGAGAACTTGAAGAAGGGGGGCCGCGTCGGCGCGGCCAAGGCGCTCCTCGGCACGATGCTGTCGTTCAAGCCCCTCGTCGCGGTGCGCGATGGCGTGGTGGCCGAGGCCGGACGCGCCCGCACCCGCAAGAAGGCCATGGCGTGGCTGGCTGAGCAGGTGCTCGCACACCCGCACGTCGAGCACCTGTCGGTCGTCCACGCGCAGGCCGCGGACATCGACGACTTCCTCGCGCTCCTCGCTCCCGGATACGACAAGGACGACATCGAGGTCGGACTCCTCGGAGCGGTCATCGGGACGCACGGCGGTCCCGGCGTCATCGGGGTGACGTTCCAGACGCCGGCTTCCTGACGGCCTCGGCGCGCGGCTGAGCGCGCCAGAGCGCCCGCTACGGTGAACGGGCCTTGGCCACCTCCGTCCCCCAACCGCGGGTGGGTCATGTCCTCGCCGGCCGCTACCGGCTCGACCGACTGATCGCCACCGGGGGCATGGCCGAGGTGTGGGAGGCCACCGACCAGGTACTCACCCGCAAAGTCGCGGTGAAAGTGCTCCACGCTCACCTCGCCGCCGACGAGACGTTCGTCGCCCGCTTCCGTGGCGAAGCGATCGCGGCCGCGAAGCTCGCCCATCCCTCCATCGTCTCGATCTACGACACGTGCCACGACGGTGACGAGGCCATCGTGATGGAGCTTGTTCGGGGCCGAACCCTGCGTGCGTATCTTGCTGAGCACGGCCCGCTCGAACCCGCGACGGCCGTCTCCATCATCGCCCAAGTCGCCGAGGCGCTCGACGTGGCGCACCAAGCCGGCGTCGTCCACCGGGACGTCAAGCCGGGGAACATCCTGTTGGCCGACGACGGCCGCGTGATGGTTGCCGACTTCGGCATCGCCAAGGCGGTGGCGAGCGCCGACCTCACGACGACGGGGAACGTCCTCGGCACGCCTGCATACCTGGCTCCGGAGCAGGTGACGGGGACGGGTGCCGACTCTCGTACCGACGTCTACGCCCTCGGTCTCGTGCTCTACGAACTGCTGTGCGGTCGTGCGCCGTTCGCGGCGGAGACTGGCGTCGGGACCGCCATGGCCCGCCTCGAACAGGAACCGATGCGGCCGCGCAACGTCCGCGCCGGCATCCCCCGACCGGTCGAGGAGGTCGTCCTGCGAGCGATCGCCCGGGCGCCCGAGGACCGCTATGCCGACGCCGGCGCCATGCGGGCCGCGCTGTTGGCGACCGGCGGAAGCGGCGCTGCGATGCCTCGGCGGGTCACCGCGGAACCCGACCGGGATGCAACGGTGGTCAGGCAACGCGCGTCGTCGCCAGCCCCGGTGGCGGCCGACAGCTTCGGGCGGTCCGAGCGCCGGTGGCTCGTCCCCACCGCGCTCATCGTGCTCGTCGCCGTCGCCATCGGCGTCGCGGGCGTGCTGTTCAGCCGCACCGAGCAGGGCCGGGATCTGTTGCACAGCGACGACGAGCCCGCCGACACGCAGGCCTCGACCGTGACGATCGCGTCCGCCGATGCCTTCGACCCCGGCGGCGACGGCCATGAGAACGACGACGAGGCGACCAAGGCCGTGGACGGGGATCCGAGCACGGCATGGTCGAGTGAGGGCTACAGGACGCGCCGATTCGGCAACCTCAAAGCGGGCGTAGGGCTGGTGCTCACGCTGGCCCAGCCGGTCGCATTGCAGTCGTTGACCGTCACGTCACCGTCGTCGGGTTGGGCCGCCGAGATCTACGTGGCGGACGATCGGGCCGGCGAGCTGGAAGGCTGGGGTACACCCGTCGCTACCCAGTCGGGGGCCAGTGGCGAGACGACGTTCGGTCTCGGGGGCGCGACCGGCGCCGCCGTCCTCGTGTGGATTACGGACTTGGGTGACGCGCCGCCGAACGTGCACGTCGAGATCGCGGAGGCCAGCCTGGCGCCGGCCTGACGCGGGCGTCTCCCAACTATTCTCCGGACATTCGCAAGGCGGACGACGACGCAGCGCTCGTAGCCGCGGCGCAGGCCGGGGACCGGACCGCGCTCGACGCGCTCCTCCGGCGCCATTACGACCGGATCTTCGGCGTGTGCCGCCGCATCGCCGGCAATGAGGCCGACGCGCTGGACGCGACGCAAGAGGCGCTGATCGCGATCGTCCACGGGCTCGACCGCTTCGATGGACGCGCCAGCTTCTCCACCTGGACGTATCGCATCACGACCAACGCGTGCCTCGACGAGCTGCGGCGCCGCACCCGGCGGCCGCGGGTTGGGCTGCCGGAACACGAGACCGCGCGGGCCGCGGATCACGGCCGGCCCACGCTCGACGCGACCGTGAGCGACCGCCTCGACATCGACGCCGCCCTCGAAGAGCTGCCGCTCGAGTTTCGCACCGCAGTCGTGCTTCGAGACCTGTGCCAACTCGACTACGCCGAGATCGCGGCGGTGCTCGACATCCCGCCCGGAACCGTCCGGTCGCGCATTGCGCGCGGCCGGGCCGCGCTCTCCCGGCGATTGACCGGGAACCCCGACGTCACCGACGGCCGTCCAACCCCCCGATCGCCATGACGGACCTTCCCTTCGACCACCTCGCGCCCGACGACCTCGAGCTCGTATCTGCCTACATCGACGGCGAGGCCACCCCCGCGGAGGTCGAGCAGGTCGAAGCGACGCCGTCTCTCCGGGCCTGGGCTGATCGCCTGCGCGCGCTCGCAGGCGTGGTCGCCGAGCCTCCCGCCGCAGTGGCCCCCGACGTGCAGGCCGGGATGATCGACCGGGCCATGGCCACCGGCGCGTCGGTCCACTCGCTGGCCGACGCGCGCGCCACCCGCGATCACCGTCGGGGCGCCCGCCGCTGGCTTCCGGCCCTCTCGGCCGCCGCCGTCCTCCTGATACTTCTCGCCGTCGTGCCCGTCCTGCTCCGGTCCGGTGGCCAGAACACTGACACCACCGCCCTCGGTACGGGGGCTGACCGGGACGACAGCGCCGCGAGCGCTTCGACCACGCCAGCGGCGGGGCCGGGCGCATCGAACGGCGGGGCGAGCACGGGGCCGCAACCGGATGCGGCCGGGGGCGTGCTCAGCCTGGGCTCGGTCAGCGACGGCGACCTCGGCGGCTACGACGATCTCGGTGTCCTCGCGTCCACCGCCCGGGATCGGTTCGCCGCGCGGCTCGCCGCGAGCGAGGCAGCACCGCCCCCGACGACGGCTGCGGACGCGACGACCACCAACGCCGTCGTCGCCACATGCGAGCCCGAGCTCATGGCCACTGATGGCCTGATCACCGCTTTGCGCTACTTCGCCACCGCCACGCTCGACGACGACCCGGTCAGCGTCCTCGTGTTCGAGATGGCGACCGGGGGCCCGGAAGCGTTCCGGCTCTACGTGGTGGGGCCGGACTGTAGGGTCCTCACGACCGCCGACTTCTGACCAGATGGCGGTGACGACGCCCGACACGGCGCGGCGCGCCGGGACGAGGCCGAACAGGATTCCGGCGAGGGTCAGGACACTCCCCCGGGCCGTCCTGCGGGCGAGACTACGCTCCCGCCCATGGCAGACAGGGCCGACGGGCGTGCTGTTGCTGTCCGCACCGATGACTGGCCGGCGCAGGCGACGGACACCATCGTCCGCACTGTCGGAAGGGTCCGCGACAAGACCACCGGGCCGGCCGTCACGGCCGCTCGTGGCGTCGTATACGGACTGCTCGCCGGGGTGCTCGGCATCGCCGCGCTCGTGCTGATCGCGATCGCAGCCGTGCGGTTCATCGACTCCTACCTGCCCGACGCCGTCGTCGGTGAGACCCACACGTGGGCGGCCCACCTCCTCGTCGGTGGCGTGTTCACCTTGGCCGGGCTCCTGTTGTGGTCCCGGCGTAAGCCGAGACCGCAGGAATAGCCTCGCCTCTGACGCCGTTTCGGCCACCGTCCACTCGCTAGGAGTATTCGGCCATGCCATCGGCTCTGTCCGACGAAGTGCGCAACGTCATCATCCTGGGCTCCGGCCCGGCGGGTCTCACGGCTGCCGTCTACACGGCCCGCGCCAACTTGGCGCCGCTGGTGCTCGAGGGCGAGCCGTCCTCTACGAGCGACCAGCCCGGCGGCCAACTCATGCTTACGACCGAAGTCGAGAACTACCCGGGTTTCCCCGAAGGCATCATGGGCCCCGAGCTGATGATGCGCTTCCGCGAGCAGGCGGAGCGATTCGGTGCCGTGCTGCGCACCGAGAAAGCGACCCGGGTCGACTTGTCGAGCTCGCCGTTCGGCGTCTGGGTCGGCGATCCCGACGCGCCAGACCCCACCTACCAGGGCCGGGCGATCATCATCGCCACCGGCGCCCAATCCCTCATGCTCGGCCTGGCCGCCGAGGAGCAGTTGATCGGCCATGGGCTGTCGACATGCGCGACGTGCGACGGCTTCTTCTTCCGGGATCACGAGATCGCGGTGGTCGGCGGGGGCGACTCCGCGATCGAGGAGGCGACGTTCCTCACGAAGTTCGCCAAGTCGGTCACGCTCGTGCATCGCCGCGACCAACTGCGGGCCTCGAAGATCATGCAGGACCGCGCGTTTGCCAACCCGAAGATCAGCTTCGCCTGGGATTCGGTGGTCGACGACATTCTCGGCGAACACAAGGTCGAAGGCGTTCGCCTGCGCAACGTCAAGACCGACGAACTGCGGGTCCTCCCTGTCACTGGCCTGTTCGTCGCGATCGGCCACGAACCCAACACGGCGCTGTTCAAGGGCCAGCTCGAGATGGAGGAGAACGGGTACCTGATCACGCAAGGCAGGAGCACCCGTACCAACGTCGAGGGGGTCTTCGCGTGCGGCGACGTCCAGGACCACACGTACCGGCAGGCGATCACGGCCGCTGGCTCCGGATGCATGGCGGCCATCGACGCCGAGCGGTGGCTCGAGGCGCAGACCGATCACGAGATGGCGACGGAGACGTCGTGGTAGCTGGCCGGCGGAATGCGGCGAAGGCCGCGAGCGTTGGATTCCACACATCATCCTGACCAGGAGAGGGACATGGGCAAGGCCATCAGCACGCTGACCGACACGACCTTCGACGAGGAGATCGGCGGCTCCGAAGAAGTCGTTATCGTCGACTTCTGGGCCGAGTGGTGCGGCCCGTGCAAGATGATCTCGCCCATCTTGGAGGAGATCGCCACCGAGCAGGCCGGCAAGGTGCGCGTGGCCAAGCTCAACGTCGACGACAACCCCGACGCCGCCCGACGCTTTGAAGTGATGAGTATCCCGACGCTGATCGTTTTCCGAGATGGCAAGCCGGCCAAGCGCATGATCGGCGCCAAGGGGAAGGGCCAACTGCTCCAGGAGCTGGCGGAGTTCCTCTGATCCTCGCATTGTCGTAACCTGCGGCGTTCGACGGCCAGCATCTGGCGGTCGACCCGCTCGCATTGACCACGACGACGCCGACGTCCGAGTTGCCCCTTCGCCCTGGAAGCAGCGGTGAATCGGTGCGCGACATCCAACGTCGGCTGGCTCGGCTGGGCTTCGACGTCGGCGGCGACGGGCCCGGTATGTACGGTCCGGCTACCGAGGCCGCGCTACACGCGTTCCAAGACAGCCGCGGCCTGCGCACGGATGGCATCTGCGGGATCCAGACCTGGTCCGCGCTGGTGGAGGCCGGCTACCGGCTCGGCGACCGCTTTCTCTACTTGCGGGCGCCGATGCTGCGAGGCGAGGACGTCGCCGAATTCCAGCGCCGCCTGGGCGCACTCGGATTCGACGCCGGGCGAGTCGACGGGATCTTCGGCCGCCGTACCGTGGACGCTCTCCTCGACTTCCAGCGCAACGCGGGCCTCACGGCCGACGGGATCTGCGGTCCGGACGTGCTGGCCGCGCTGGCCCGGCTCGGCGATCGGCTGTCATCGGACATGACGGTCGCGGTGGTGCGCGAGGAGGAAGCGCTGCGGGACACGCCGCGTGACCTGCTCGGACGGCGGGTGGCGGTCGGCGAGACCGGTGGCCTGGCCGGGCTGGCGGACGCCCTAGGGCGAACGCTGCTCGACCAGGGCGCGCTCGTCGCCGTCCTTCACCATCCCGACGAATCCCGCCAGGCCGAAGAGGCCAACCGCTTCGATGCCGAAGCATTCGTCGCGGTGGCGCTGATCCCGGACACGGCGTGCCGCGCCGCGTACTACGGGGCCGAGGGTTTCGAGTCGGTCGGCGGCAAGCGGTTGGCCCATCTCATCGTGGAGGAGGTGGGGTCGACGCTCGGGGCCGACACTGCCATCCGCTCGATGCGCCTGCCGATCCTGCGAGAGACGCGGATGCCCGCGGTGCTCTGCGAGTTAGGGCCGCCGCGGATCGCGGTCGAACGGGCTGCTGATCTGGTCGCAGCCCTCCGTCGGGCGATGGCGCGATGGTCGTCCGAGCCGCTTGACCGCAGCTGACGGTCCCGTCGCGGAGCTCTCTACGCTGGGCTGATGCCGCTAACCCACAGGTTTGGCCACAGGTTGTGGACGGCGTGAACGTGAGGTTCACTGTCGCCAAGCCTCAAGGTGCCACTGAGGCTCGAAGGAGCCCATCGCCGTGGCGTTGGACCGAGCATATCGTGCATAAGCCGCGGGCCATGTGACGCCCCCGCGGCCAGGTCAGCGCGCGACGGTGCCGGACTCGGTCATGCGGCGATAGATGCGCTCGAGGTCCTCGAGCGTGGCGAAATCGATCTCGACCTTGCCGTGCCTCGCGCCCATCGACACCCTCACGCGGGTGTCGAGGTGAGTCGACAGCAGCTCCTCCAACTCGAGGAGACCCGGGGGACGGAGGCGTCGGCTCGGCGCGGCTGGTCCAGCCGGCGCCGGTTCGGCGGAGTCGGCCGACTCGAGTCGCTGGCGCACCGACTCCTCGACCTCGCGGACGGACATGGACTCCACGACGGCACGGCGAGCCAGTGTCTCCTGGTACGCGCGATCCGGCGTGCCAAGCAGCGCACGGGCGTGCCCGGCCGACAGTTGCGCTTCGGCGACCATCTTCTGGATAGACGGCGGTAGCTGGAAGAGGCGCAGGGTGTTGGTGACCGCCGACCGGCTGCGGCCCACCCGCTGCGCCACCTCATCGTGGGTCAGGTTGAAGTCCTCGATGAGCTGCCGATAGGCCGCCGCCTCTTCGAGGGCGTTGAGATCCTCGCGGTGCAGGTTCTCGACCAATGCCTGCTCCAACGCCGACGTGTCGTCCGCCGTCTTCACCAGCGCGGGGAGCGTCTGGAGACCAGCGCGCTTGGCCGCTCGCCAACGGCGCTCGCCGGCGATGAGCTCGAAGCGTTCGTCGTCAACGGGCCGTACGAGGACCGGCTGCAGCACGCCCAATTCACGGATCGAGGCGGTCAAGGCGACGAGCGATTCCTCGTCGAACCGGGTGCGCGGCTGGAACCGGTTGGGGATGACCCGGCTGATCGGCAGATCCCGGAGTGCCGACACTTGCGCGGCCGTCACCTCGGACGGGATGAGCGCACTCAGCCCCTTACCTAGCCCGCTGCGGCGTGCCACCACTGACCTCCTTGGCAAGCTCTCGGTACGCGACCGCGCCCCTCGATGCCGGGTCGAACGCGATGATCGGCTGGCCGTAGCTCGGCGCTTCGGACAAGCGCACCGTGCGCGGAACCAGGTTCCGAGCGACCTTTTCGCCGAAATGCTCGCGGACCTCGTGCACGACCTGGTCGGCCAACTTCGTACGCGCGTCGTACATCACGAGCACGATGCAGCTGAGCTCGAGCTCCGGGTTGAGGTTCTTCTGCACCAGATTGACGTTGCGCATCAGCTGGCCGAGCCCTTCGAGGGCGTAGTACTCGCACTGGATCGGCACGAGCACCTCGCCGGCGGCGGCGAGCCCGTTGACGGTGAGCAAGCCGAGCGAGGGCGGGCAGTCGATCAGCACGAAGTCGTAGTCGTCGGCCACGTCGGCCAGGGCCCGCTTGAGGCGCAGCTCCCGGCTGAACGCCGGGACCAATTCGATCTCGGCGCCGGCGAGGTCGAGGCTGGACGGCGCCACGAAGAGGTTGCGCACGGACGTCGCCTCGATGCAGTCGTCGAGCGGCGTGTCGTGCAACATGACGTCGTACATCGAGGACTGCAGCCCTCGGATGTTGATCCCGAGGCCAGTGCTGGCGTTGCCCTGCGGGTCGAGGTCGACGACCAAGACCCGGTAGCCGAGGTCCGCGAGGCAGGCTCCGAGGTTGACCGCCGTCGTGGTCTTGCCGACGCCGCCCTTCTGGTTGGCGATCGCGATCGTCCGCGGTAGAGGCCTAGCGAATCGAGACCCGTCCTCAGGAGCCTCCACCACCGGCGCCGGGGCCGCGCCCACCACGTCGAGGTCATGGGGGAGGACCGCCGAGGGCGACGGCACCGACGGAGACGCCATCGGCGGCGCCACGACCACCGGCGCAGTCTCTACTGCCGCCTCCACCGACGTGGAGGCCGGCGCGTCAGCCACGGCCGCGACGGGTTCGAAGGCGTCGGACCCGCTCGCGCCGACGGGCTCGGCATCCATGGCACCGGTCGGCTGAGGGCTCGCGTCGGCGTCGTCGCTGGCCTGACCCGCGTCCTCGTCGTCGCTCGGTGGGCTCTCCTGCCCCGCATCGCGGAGCCGCTCGAAGATGGCACGGCCGCGCGCCACCAGATCCGCCGGGCCGTCACTCACTGCTGCCATCCTGTCCTCGGCGCGACGCACGGTCAAGGATCGGACGTTTCACGGGGAACATCGGCCGACGGCTCGGAACACCCACCCGGCGAGGGTACCGCTCGGGCAAACCCTCGACCTGCCGTAGGACGCGAACTCGAGCGTGACCGTCGACCACGAGCCCCTCGTCCCGCAAACCGAGGAGCGCCAAGCCGGTCGCGGGCCAACGTTGCTCGTCGACCACGGGCGGCTCGCTGACGATCAGCACGCCCCCCACCCGAAGGAAGGCAGCGCCACACTCGGCGGTCGCCGCCGGCGGGCCGAACGCGCGGGCGACGACCACATCGGAATCCGCCCGGAGCGCGGCATCACGACCGAGCTCCTCGGCCCGCCCCCGGCGCACGGTCACCCGGTCGGCGAGGCCCAGTCGCTCGACCGCATCCACGAGGAACTCGGTCCGCCGCTCCGCAGCGTCGATGAGGACCCATGTCATGGCGGGGCTGTTCGCGGCCAACACGAGGCCGGGCACACCCGCGCCGCTGCCGAGATCGACGCCGCACCGAGCGCCCGCGGGCAGCGCGGCGAAGAAGGCGCTCGCATGGTCGATGTGGTCGGCGACGTCGCCCGGCCCTAAGAAGCCGAGGGCTTGGGCGTCGGCCAGGACGGCAGCCAAGGCCGTCCGGCCGGAGGTCGGTGCCGTTACGACACCTCGGGATCAGGCAGGATGACGACGCGCCGGTGGGGCTCGACCCCCTCGGACGTGGTGGCGACGCCGGCAATGGTGTTGGCCGTATCGTGGACCACCTTGCGATCGGCGGGGTTCATCGGCTCGAGAGCCTTGGCCAAACCGGACGCCAAGACATCCTCGGCTACTTGGCGAGTGAACCGCTCGAGTGCCTCGCGGCGGCGCTGGCGATAGCCGCTGATGTCGATGCGGACCCGCCCGAGATGCAGCCCCGGTTCGTGGCGCTGCACGACGGTACGGCCGAGGTCCTGGATCGCGTTGAGCGTCTGGCCTTTCGGGCCGATCAGCAACCCCAGGTCCTCCCCTTCCACCCGCACCTCGATGGTCTCGTCGTCGACGCGTTCCTTGTGGACGTTGCCGTCGACTCCGAACGCTTCGAGCAACCCGATGACGAACGTCTCGACGTGCTCAGCCTGTCGCTCGACGCTGACCTCCTCCTGATCCATCACGCTCCCTTCGGCCCCCGACGTGGGGTCCTCGCTCCGATCTCTCGTCTCGCGGGTCCCCGCCGGCTGGCTGCCGGTGCGCCGGCGCCGCCGGCTCGGTCCCGACCGCTCGCCGGCCGACCCCTCGTCGACCGACACGGGTTGCCCCGCGTTCCCGGTGCCGCCGGCCGGCTGCCGGGTTGCGCCCTCGCGGGACGACTTCGCTCCCTGTGGCTTGCGTCGGCGATCGCGGCGTTCGGATTTGGGGCGCGGCCGCGTGGGGCGGATTCGGGCCCGAACTCGGGCTTCACCCCGAACGCGGCCGAACAGCCCCGTGCGGGGCTCGGCCAGCACCTCGAACTCCGCGTCACGCTCGTCTACACCCAGTTGGTCGAGGGCGGCCTCCTTGGCCTCCTCGAGCGTGCGTCCGATCGTCTCGACCCATTCCACCGGTCACTTCCTCTTCTTCTTCTTGCGGGCTCTCGGTTGTGGACCTCCGCCGGCCGGTGTGGTGCGCCCTGGCGACCGAGCCGTCGACTTGCTGGGTGTGACCCGCCCACCATTGCCCTTCGACGGCGGGCGAGGCGGCGGCTTGCCTCTTGACCCCTCACGCGACCCGTTGCCGGTCCGTCTCTCCTGGCTGAGCCGGGGCGTCGCTTCACCGAGGAGTCGGCCGAAGAAACCACTTCGCGGCGCCGGCTCCTCGTCCGAAGGGGGTGTCGGTGTCGGTGTCGCTACCTCGCGCGCGGATGCGTCCAACACGCCACCAACCGCCTGCGCTGGCTTGTAGATGCGCCGGGAGATGAAGTCCTGCTGTCCTACGCGATAGAGGTTCGAGATGAAGAAGTACACGACCAGCGCGGCGGGGAGGTTCAGGGAGATGAATGCAAAGAACACCGGCATGATCCGCAGCAGCATCTGCTGTTGCGGGTTCATCTGCTGCTGGGCAGCCGGGTTACGTCCCGCCACCTGCTTCTGCTGGATGTAGCTGGTGACGACCACGCCGGCGATCAGGATAAGGAACGGAATCGCCTTGCCGAAGGAATCCCGGAGCGCCTGCGTTGCCGATTGCGACAGGTCCATCCCCCACGAGACCATGTCCTTCGAACCCTTGAGCGCCTTGTAGAGCGCGCTGTCGTGGCTGATATAGGAGGGGTCGAAACCACCGGTGTTCGTGCCGCTGACCTGGCCTCGTACATACCCGAACGGCAGCGGGCGGGTGAGACCGCGAAGCACGCGGTACAGGACGAGGAAGACCGGCATCTGGATGAGGAGCGGCAGGCAGCCCCCCACCGGGTTGATGTTGTTCTCCTTGTAGAACTTCAGCAGCTCCTCGTTGAGCTTCTGGCGGTCGTCCTTGTAGCGCTGTTGGATCTTCTTCATCTCCGGCTGCAGCGCCTGCATCACCATCATCGACCGCGTGCCCTTGAGGGTAAGCGGCGTCAGGATCAGCATGATGGTGAGCGTCAGGAAGACGATCGCCATGCCGTATGACGGCCAGACGGAGTAGAACCAGGCCAGCAGCGTGGCCAAGAAATCAAACATCGTTGATTTCCTTCGGGGTGGGGGCAGGCGGTACAGGATCCCAGCCGTGGCTGCCCCACGGGTGGCAGCGGAGTAGACGGCGAAGCGCGAGCCAGCTTCCGCGTCTCGCGCCGTGGACCTCGAGGGCCTCGAGGGCATAGGTCGAACACGACGGCTCGAACCGGCACGGCGACGGGCGCCCGGCGGCGAACGCCCGATAGAGCCGGACGAGCGCGAGTAACGGCCGGGCAAACACGCTCGGATGATGGGCCGGCATGGTGATCATGGCGTCGACGGGCCCGCGCGTCGCACCGCGGCATCCATCGCAGCGCGCACGCTGGCCGTGAGCTCATCGTACGGGAGCGCACTCGCCGCGGCCGCGGCCCCCACCAGGTACGCGCCCGGCGGGGGAGCGAGTTCGCGGACCACGGCCCGGAGCCGGCGCCGAAGTCGGTTGCGAGCGACGGCCGTGCCGACGGGCCGGCCGACGGCGTACGCGACGCGTGCGACCGCACCGCCGGCGTCGGGGACGAACGTGACCGTCACGGGCCCATGACGCCCGCGGACACCGCGGCGACGGAACTCAGCAAAGGAACGCCGATCGCGGATCCGCCAGACCGGTGACGGATCCTCGGGCCGGGACACGACCGCGCCGCCCTCACGCGGACAGACGGAGACGGCCCTTGCGGCGCCGGGCGCGGAGCACGGCACGACCGGCCCGCGTCGACATCCGGTGCCGGAAGCCATGGCGTTTGGCGCGCTTGCGATTGTTGGGTTGGTAGGTCCGCTTCACTGGCCTCTCCCTTCGAGCCGCAGCCGGTGCGCCGTCGAGGCGTCGCGCACCCGGTCGGGCCCCTGCACGAATGTGATCGCAGGCCCGCTGCCCCGACGACGCGCGCCGCAGGGACGCAGCGGGCCGCGCCGGTGGTCACGGTAGAGCCTGGCCCGCCTGAACGGCAACCGCGGCACCGCTCGGCCGCCGAGTCCTGGCGCGATCCACGCATGTCGCGCCAGGCCTGCGCCCGCGACCTCCACCAGCAGCTCGTAAGCCGGTCACGCCCCTGAGCAGGGGCGTGACCGGCCGGACGCGCCCTCTCCGGGCGGGTGGTACCGTGCCCCGACCACCTCGGACGACACCTCTCGGTGCGGGCGAGGCGGTGAGAAGCACCGCTGTCGAAAAGCCACGGTCGCCGGAGCGGCTGCCGGCCCGAACCACCTAGGTTCGGGCTCCCGGTGGTTTTCCACAGGTGTGGACGTAGTTGTGGACTCTGGAGCACCGTAGGAGGCGTCGAGGCTGGTGGGAGATGCGGAACTCCTGTGGAAGGCATGTGCCGAGGTCCTCCGCGACCAGGTGTCCTCGGGGGTGTGGGTGTCGTCCTTCGTCGAGGCCGAGCCGGTCGCGCTCGACCATCGAGGACTGGTCCTCACCGTCCCGAACGCGTGGGCGAAGGACCGGATCGAGACCCGATACCTCGATCTCGTACGCGCCGCGCTCGCCGACGTCGGCGCGCCTGAGGTCGGCCTCCTCGTCCAGGTCCGCCCGGGGCTGAGTGAGGAGGCGCCGCCGACGCCTGATCCCCTCGACGAGCTCCTCTCGGGCCCCACGGCGACCGAGCCGGGCCTCGTACAGCAGACGCTCGACGTCACCACGACGGCCAAGCCCACCGACGGCGGCGGCCGCCGGTACGACACGATCAACCCCAAATACACGTTCGACGCGTTCGTCACGGGTTCCTCGAACCGCTTCGCCCAAGCCGCCGCGCTGGCGGTTGCCGAACGTCCCGGCCTCGCCTACAACCCGCTGTTCGTCTACGGCGACGCCGGGCTCGGCAAGACCCATCTGCTCCAAGCCATCGCCCACTACGTGCGCGAGAACTACCCGACCTACACGGTGCGGTACGTATCGAGCGAGACGTTCCTCAACGAGTTCGTCGAGGCGATCAAGTCCGGTGTCGGCGACGCGTTCAAGCGCCGCTACCGCGGAGTGGACGTGTTGCTCGTCGACGACGTCCAGTTCTTCGAAGGCAAGAACGAGACCCTCGAGGAGTTCTTCCACACGTTCAACACGCTCTACGAGACCAACCGTCAGGTCGTGCTCTCGAGCGACCGCGCGCCGGACAAGATCCCCACACTCGAGGCCCGGCTCCGCAGCCGGTTCAAGAGCGGCGTGATGACCGACATCCAGCCACCCGACCTCGAGACCCGCCTCGCCATCCTGCGCAAGAAGGCGGAGCGCGAAACGACACCAGTACCCGCCGAGGTCCTCGAGTTCATCGCCACACACATCACCGACAACATCCGTGAGCTCGAGGGCGCGCTCATCCGGGTGTCGGCGTTCACCAGCCTCACGAAGGAGCCCTTGTCGGTCGAGCTGGCCGAACGGGTGCTCGGCGACATCCTCACCGAGCGTCGACCCCGTCCAATCACACCGGCGGTCATCCTCGACGCGAGCTCTCGCATGTTCGCCTTCCCGATCGACGAGCTCACGGGCAAGAGCCGCCGGCGCCCGCTCGTCACCGCCCGGCAGATGGCGATGTACGTCTTCCGCGAGTTGACCGACCTCAGCTATCCGGCCATCGCTCGCGAGTTCGGTGGCCGCGACCACACCACCGTCATCCATGCCGTCGAGAAGATCGGCGCCCAGATGCGCGAGAAGCGCCAGATCTACGACCAAGTCACCGAGCTCATCCAGTCCATCAAGAGCGGCGGGTGACGCGTCGTGCCGGCCGCGGTGGACGACGGTGTGCGTAGTGAGGGGACGAGCGGTGGACGACCGCCCTTGTCTTCCCCCGGGGTCCGCCGACCCACCATCCGCCTGTGCGACGCTGGGGATAGCACGCGGGCAACGCAAACCGAGATGACCTCGGGGAACGGACGGTTGTACACAATCCCCAGTCCCTACTACCTCTCCTACTTCCCTCTCTGAGATTCCTGGACAGAGAAAGCGAGCGAACGAACGTGAAGTTCCGATGCGAGCGTGACGTCCTGGTCGAGGCCTTGGGCACGGCCGGCCGGGCCGTTTCGACACGGGGTGGCGCCCTGCCGGTCTTGTCCGGCGTACGCGCTGAGCTCATCGGGCCCCACCTCCAGCTCACGGGAAGCGACCTCGACCTGACCATCTCGGTGGCCGCGTCCGTCAACGGCGAGCAGGACGGCGTGGCCGTGCTGCCTGCCCGGCTGGCGTCCGAGGTCGTGCGCGCCCTCGAGCCGGGGGCCGTGCAGGTGAGCGTCGAAGGTGAGGAGGCCGAGATCACTGCCGGCCGATCGCAGTTCAGCCTGAGGCTCCTCCCGGCCGACGAGTTCCCGCGCCTGGCCGAGCCGCCGGCGGACGGCGTCACCCTCACGAGCGCCGACGTCACCACCGCGCTCAAGCAAGTGGTCCCCGCGGCGAGCAGCGACGACTCGCGTCCCATCCTCACCGGTGTCCTGCTCGCGGCCGAAGAAGGCGGGCTGCGACTGGTGGCCACCGACTCCTATCGGTTGGCGGTGCGCGACATCCCGGGTGCCAGCGTCCTGCGCGAGGGCCAGAGCGTCCTCGTGCCGTCTCGGGCCTTGAGCGAGCTGAGCCGCGTGCTGGGATCGGGAGAGCAGGAGCTCACGTTGCGCCTCGGCGAGCGCGATGCGTCATTCGAAGCGGGCTCGGTCCGGCTCACCACCCGCCTGATCGAGGGCGACTTCCCGAACTACCGCGGTCTCATCCCGAGCAGCTATCCCAACCGGCTCACGGTCGGGCGCGGGCCGCTCCTCGACGCGGTCCGGCGCGTCAAGCTGATGGCACGCGAGGCCACACCCGTGCGGCTGTCCATGAAGCCCGATGGGCTCGAGCTCATCGCCGTCACCCAGGACGTCGGCCAAGCCCATGAGGAGCTCGACGCCAAGTACGAGGGCGCGGAGCTGACGGTGGCCTTCAACCCCGAGTACCTGCTCGACGGCATCGAGGTTGCCGCAGGCGACGAGGTGTCGATCGAGACCGTCGACGCGCTGAAGCCGGCGGTGATCCGGGCCACGGAGGGCGCCGACTTCTTGTACCTGCTCATGCCGGTACGCGTTTCGTAGAGAGTGCTCCTTCGGCGGCTCTGGCTGGTCGACTTCCGGTCCTACGCCGCCCTCGACGTGTCGTTGGCGGCGGGGCTCACCGTCATCGTCGGCGCCAACGGCGAGGGAAAGACCAACCTGCTCGAAGCGATCGGCTATCTGGCCACGCTGTCGTCGTTCCGGGGGGCGCCCGTCGACGCGGTGATCCGTCACGGCGCGACGCAGGCCGTCGTGCGGGGGGAAGCGGATCGAGAGGGCCGCTCGGTCCTCATCGAGGCCGAACTCGGGCCCGGTGGCCGCCACCGTGTGCTGCTCAACAAGCAACGGCTGGGCCGCGCCCGCGACCTGTTCGGCGCGGTCATGGTCACCGTGTTCTCGCCTGACGATCTCGAGCTGGTGAAGGGCGGCCCGGCCGAGCGCCGCCGGTATCTCGACGACCTCCTCGTGCAACTGCACCCGAGCAACGACCGACTGCGCGCCGACGTCGAGCGGATCCTGCGGCAGCGCAACGCCCTTCTACGTCAAGTGAAGGGTCGGCTCGACAACAGCGCCGCGCTGACGCTCGACGTGTGGGACCGAAAGCTCGCCACCGCGGGAGAAGCGTTGGCCGCGGCGCGCGCCGTGCTGATCGACGCACTCGTGCCCAACGTCGCCGCGGCCTACGCCGGTGTGGCCGGCGCCACCGCGGGCCGCACGGATGCCTCGCTCGTCTACGACGCACCGTGGCGAGCCGCCGGGCTCGCGGCCGCGCTGGCCGCCGCCCGCCCGGACGACCTGCGGCGGGGAGTGAGCCTCGTCGGCCCGCACCGTGACGACGTGTCGCTGAGCATCGGCGGCTTCCCGGCGCGCACGCAGGCGTCGCAAGGCGAACAGCGTTCGCTGGCGTTGGCGTTGCGTCTCGGGGGGCACGCGGTGCTCTCGGATGCGGCCGGGTCGCCGCCGGTGCTCTTGCTCGACGACGTCTTCTCCGAGCTCGACCTCGATCGCAGCGCCGCGCTGCTCGCCCACTTGCCGGCCGGGCAGGTCGTCTTGACCACTGCGGCGGGCGTACCGTCGGGCCTCGTCCCGGACCGCGTCCTGCGGGTGAAGGCAGGCATGATCGTGGAGGACGGATGACCGACGGCGACGTCGCCGGGCCGGATCCGGCGCGGATCGGTGAGTCGCTCGACCGCGTGTTGCGGGGTCTCGGCGCGCCGCCGGCCGGCGCGCTGGCCCGCGTCAGGGACGAGTGGCAGGCGGTCGTCGGCCAGCTGCTCGCCACCCATGCCCGGCCTGAGTCGGTGGTCGACGGCCGGCTCGTCGTCGCGGTCGACGAGCCGGGGTGGGCGACGCAGATGCGCTATCTCGAGGGTGCCGTCCTCACATGGCTCGACGACCTCGTCGGCCCCGGTCAGGTCACACGCGTCGACGTGCGGGTGGTCGGGACTGTCACACCCCCCTGGTAGAATGCGTGCATCGTGATTCTGGCGTCTGACCAGCAACTTTGCTTGCGGCTCGCGGAGAATCGCCTCTAATTCGCATGGACCTGAAGGGGCGCGCGGTGGCGCAGCAGACAACGTCGTACGGCGCGAAGGACATGACTCGGCTCGAGGGCCTCGATCCGGTCCGCAAGCGACCGGGCATGTTCGTCGGCAGCACGGGCCCGAGCGGCTTGCACCACCTCGTCTGGGAGGTCGTGGACAACTCCGTCGATGAGGCGATGGCGGGCTACTGCACGCGCATCGACGTCACGATCTTGGCCGACGGCGGTTGTCGCGTCGTCGACAACGGCCGCGGCATTCCCGTCGACGTGAACCCCACGTACAAGATCACGGGCGTCGAGATGGCCCTCACGCAACTCCACAGCGGTGGCAAGTTCGACGGCAAGAACTACCAGGTGTCCGGCGGCCTGCACGGTGTGGGCGTCTCGGTCGTCAACGCCCTGTCCACCAAGCTCATCGTCGAGGTCGACCGCGAGGGCAAACGCCATCGCATGGAGTTCGCCGGGGGTGGCAAGCCGCAGGGCAAGTTGCAGGTCGTCGGCGACGCACCGCGGGGCCGTACGGGCACCACCGTCACGTTCTGGGCCGATCCCACCATCTTCGAGACGGTCGAGCTCTCGGGCCGCACGATCGTCGAGCGATTGCAGATGATGGCGTTTCTGAACAAGGGCCTCGAGATCCGGTTCAAAGACGAGCGTCCGGGTCACGAGGCCGAGCCCACCGTCTTTCGTTACAGCGGCGGCATCGTCGACTTCGTCAAGCACGTGAACCGTACGAAGGAGGCGCTGTTCTCCAAGGTCGGCTACTACGAGCAGGCTGAGGAAGGGCAAGAGGTCGAGGTCGCGTTCCAGTGGAACACTGGTTTCAACGCCGACGGCATCCACTCGTTCGCGAACGGCATCAACACCATCGAGGGCGGCATGCACGAAGAGGGCTTCAAGACGGCCCTCACGTCGGCGGCCAACAAGTACGCCCGGGCGAAGGGCCTCCTCAAGGAGAAGGACGAGAACCTCGCCGGGGAGGACATCCGTGAGGGTCTCACGGCCATCATCTCGGTGCGGTTGCGCGAGCCCCAGTTCGAAGGCCAGACGAAGGGCAAGCTCGGCAACACGTCGATGCGGTCGTTGGTGGCGAAGGCCACGAACGAGAAGCTCGGCGATTGGCTCGAGGAGAACCCGACCGAGGCCAACAAGGTCATCAAGAAGGCCATCGCCGCATCGCAGGCGCGGGCGGCGGCGAAGAAGGCACGCGACGTCATTCGCAACAAGACGCTCCTCGACGGCGCGGGCATGCCCGACAAGCTCAAGGACTGCTCGTCCCGCAACCGCGAAGAGCGCGAACTCTTCATCGTCGAGGGCGACTCTGCTGGTGGCTCCGCGGTGCAGGGCCGCGACCCGCGGACGCAGGCGATCCTGCCGATCCGTGGCAAGTTCCTCAACGTCGAACGCGCCCGGCTCGATCGCATGCTGAAGAACCTCGAGGTGCAGACGCTCATCGCCGCGATCGGCGCCGGAGTGGGCGACGAGGAGTTCGACGTGACCAAGCGGCGCTACGACAAGGTCATCGTCATGGCCGACGCCGACGTCGACGGCAGCCACATCCGCACGCTGCTGCTCACGTTCTTCTTCCGCCAGATGAAGCACCTCGTCGAGCAGGGCCACGTGTTCATCGCGCAGCCGCCCCTGTTCTCCACCGAGGTCGGCAAGGAGAAGCTGTACCTGAAGGACGAGCACGCCCGGGACGACTTTCTCCGCGAGAACCCCAACCACAAGAAGGACTTCGCCCGCTTGAAGGGCCTCGGTGAGATGGATTGGGAGGAGCTCCAGGCCACCACCATGGATCCGAACCGACGCACCCTGTTGCGGGTCACCGTCGAGCAGGCCGCGCTGGCCGACGAGGTGATGTCGGTGCTGATGGGTGAGGACGTCGAGATGCGCAAGCAGTTCATCGTCACCAACGCCAACGACGTGAGATTCCTGGACATCTGATGGCAGACGCCAACCTGCCTCCCGAGCCCCCCGACGACGGCGAGCAGTCCGCGCTCGCGTTCGGCGACATCGAGCCCATCGAGATCCAGGAGGAGATGGAGCGCTCCTTCCTCGACTACGCGATGTCGGTCATCGTCGCCCGGGCCCTCCCCGCGGCGCACGACGGCCTCAAGCCGGTGCACCGCCGGATCCTGTGGGGCATGCACAATCTCGGCAACCGTCCCGACCGTCCGTACATGAAGTGCGCGCGCGTCAGCGGCGAGGTGATGGGGAAGTACCACCCCCACGGCGAAGGCGCGATCTACGACGCCCTCGTGCGCATGGCGCAGAGCTTCTCGTTGCGGCACCCGCTCATCGACGGCCACGGCAACTTTGGAAGCCCAGACTTCGGTCCGGCCGCCTCGCGATACACGGAATGCCGGCTGGCGCCTCTCGCGATGCTCATGCTCGACAGCATCGACGAGGACACCGTCGACTTCGTCGCGAACTACGACAACCAAGACCGTGAGCCGGTCGTACTGCCGTCGCGATTCCCGAACCTTCTCGTCAACGGCAGCCAAGGCATCGCCGTCGGCATGGCCACCAACATCCCGCCGCACAACCTCGGTGAGATCATCGACGCGACCGTCCATCTCATCGACCACCCGACGGCGACGCCCGACGAGCTGATGCAGCAGTTCGTCAAGGGTCCCGACTTCCCCACGGGCGCCCACATCATGGGCCGCCAGGGGATCATCGACGCCTACCGCACGGGGCGAGGCTCGATCCGCCTCCGGGCGGTGGCCGAGATCGAAGAGGGCAAACGCAGCGACTACATCGTCGTCACCGAGATGCCGTACCAAGCCGGCATCGGTGCCACGGCGGCGAAGATCAAAGAGCTCGTGGAGACGCGTCAGATCGAGGGCATCGCCGACGTCAACGACGAATCGGCGGGGGACAACACCCGTCTCGTCATCCGGTTGAAGAAGGACGCGCCCGGGCTCGTGATCCTCAACAACCTCTACAAGCACACGCCGCTGCAGACGAACTTCGCGGTGAACATGGTCGCATTGGTCGACGGTGTGCCGCGGACGCTCAACCTCGTTCAAGCCCTCCAGGCCTACATCGACCACCAGATCACGGTCATCCGCCGCCGGTCCGAGTTCCGCCTCGTCAAGGCCCGGCGTGACGCCCACATCCGTGAAGGTCTGCTCAAGGCCCTCAACGTCATCGACCAGATCATCGCCCTCATCCGCGGGTCCGAAGACCGCTCCGCGGCCCGCACCGGCCTCATGGCCGCTCCGTTTGAGTTCAGCGAGGAGCAGGCCGAGCACATTCTCGACATGCAGCTCGGCCGTCTCACCCGGCTCGCTCGCATCGACCTGGAGAAGGAGATCGCCACGCTCCGCGAGACGATCACCGCCCTCGAGACGATCCTCGCCGACGAGACCGCGCTCAAGGGTGTCATCAAGACCGAGCTGCTCGAGGTGAAGGCCAAGTTCGCCACACCCCGCCGATCGCAGATCACGCTCGATCCCGGCGACATGAACATCGAGGACCTCATCGACGACGAGGAGCTGGTGGTCACGCTCTCGTCGAAGGGCTACGCGAAGACGGTCACCGCCGACACGTTCAAGACCCAGGGCCGCGGCGGGCGCGGCGTGGCCGGTACCCGCCTGCGCGACGACGACTACGTCACCCACATACTCACCACCACCGCGCACGCGTATCTGTTGTTCTTCTCGAACCTCGGGCGGGTGTACCGCTTGAAGGCGCACGAGATCCCGAAGAAGGAACGCACCGCCCGGGGTACCGCCATCGTGAACCTGTTGCAATTGCAGCCGGGCGAACAGATCCAGGCGATCATCGACACCCGCGATTACGAGACCAACCGGTTCCTGTTCTTCGCGACGAAGCAAGGCCAGGTGAAGAAGTCCAAGTTCAACGAGTACGACTCGTCGCTTCGCACCGGCCTCATCGCCATCAACCTGCGCGACGGCGACGAGTTGGTGAAGGTCATCCCTACCAACGGCGAGGACGACATCTTCATGGTGAGCCGGTCGGGCATGACCGTGCGGTTCGCCGAGGACGAGGTGCGGCCGATGGGCCGGGCCGCCGCCGGGGTCCGGGGCATGAAGCTGCGCCCGGGCGACGAGGTCGTTTCGTGCGACGTCGCCCGTGACGACGCGACGATCCTCATCGTCACCGACGCCGGCTACGGCAAGCGCACCAAGCTGGAGCACTTCACGCGGAAGAGCCGGGGCATCCAGGGCGTGAAGGGCATCAAGCTCACTGCCCGGCGCGGGTTCGTGGTCGCCGCCTTCATGGTGTCGTTGGACGACGAGATCTTTGTGATCGCGTCGGGCGGCGTCGTGATTCGCATGCCGGTGCGCGAGATCTCCTCCCAAGGCCGCGACGCCACCGGTGTCCGCATCATGAACCTCGACGACGGCCAGACCGTGGCCGCCGTCGCCCCGGTCCTCCAGGCCGAGGACGCGTAAGCCACTTCCCCTCCAACCGATTCGTTTCCTGGAGGTGGAGTCGTGCCCGTGCACGTCCGGATGTCCGATCGGGGCCAAGCCGCCCCGCTGCTCGCAGTACTCGTCGTGTTGGCCGGCGGGATCTGCCTGCTCGTCGCGCAGTTGGGTGGAGCCGCGATCGCCCAGGCCCGGGCGCGCACGGCCGCGGATGCTGCCGCGCTCGCCGGCGCGGTTGAAGGGCGCACTGCGGCCGGTGACCTTGCCACCGCGAACGGCGGCACCCTCGAAGAGTTCGCGGTCGACGGCGCCGACACCGACGTCCGAGTCCGCGTGGGGGACGCCACCGCGACCGCCCGAGCGGAGGTCGTCGGTGGTGCAAGCGGTACCGACGTGGGGCCGCCGGGCGGAGGTCGGCGCGCCGGCCTGGCGCCGGTCATGCTCGCGGCGCTGGCCCGAGCCGACGCCCTGCTCGGTCATCCCGTCCGGGTGGTGTCGGGCTTCCGCAGCCATGCCGAGCAGGTCTGGCTCTGGGAGCACCGGACCACGAATCCGTATCCCGTGGCCGAGCCCGGCACCTCGATGCACGAACGCGGTCTGGCGATCGACGTCGCGTTGCCCGATGTGGCTGATCTCGTGCGCGTCGCGACCAGCGCCGGTCTCTGCCAACCCTTGCCCACCAGCGATCCCGTACACTTCGAGCCGTGTCAGTTGACCAGCCCGGGTTAACCGCCGCGTCTGGCGGGCCGATCCGGCCGGAACCCCCCGGCGGGGACACGACCATCGAGAGTGGAAATGGGTCCGAGCCGCCCGCGGACGGCGCCCAAAGTCGCGCCCGCGAGAGCGTTCGGTTCGCAGTGCCCCCGGCGATGTCCACTGCCGCCTCGCTCACGGCGACGGTGCCCCCCGCCCCCGCCCCCGCCCCCGCCGACCCCGGGCTCGGAGATCCTGGCCCACCCGCGAAGCCGCGGACGCGGTGGCGCAGCACCGCCGCTGAGCCCGAACGGATCCGTCCCCTCACCCGCAAGGAACGCAAGGTCATGGGCCGGATGCGGGCCCGCAAGGTGCGTCGCGTCGTCCGCCACATCGACCCGTGGTCGGTGCTCAAGCTGTCGCTGATCTTCTACTTCTGCCTGTTCCTCATCGTGATGGTGGCCGGCGTGATCCTCTGGAACATCGCCACCCACGCCGGGACGATCGACGACATCCAGAACCTGTTCAAGGATCTCGGTCTGTTCGAGACGTTCAGCTTCGAGGGCGGCAAGATCTTCCGGGCCGCGTCGCTGGCCGGGCTCATCCTCGTCATCACCGGCACCGGCCTCAACGTCTTGATGGCCGTGCTCTTCAACCTCATCAGCGACTTGGTCGGCGGTGTGCGGATCACCGTCATCGAGGAGGACACCGCCCGGCCCGTCGTGCTGGCCGAGCCGAAGGCCGGCCGCCGCCGCTGAGAACCGCTGGCGGCCTGGCCCACCCGCCGCGCTAACCTCGTCTGCTCCTGAGCCCGGGGCTATAGCTCAGTCGGTTAGAGCGCATCCCTGATAAGGATGAGGTCGCAAGTTCGATTCTTGCTAGCCCCACCGGATCCGGACGCGGGCGATCAAGCGGTCGTGCAAGCCCCCGATCCTGCCGACGATCGCCACCGCGAGGGCCCACCTCGCCAGGCGATCGCCGTTGCTGAGTCCCACTGCCGCGCAGATGATGCCGGCAGGACCGACGCCGAGGCACGATGCCGGCCGTGTTCTCTCTGTGACGGTTCGGGGCGTGGACTGAGCCGCCGTCCTTGCCTGGGCACGCCAAGTGGTAAGCAGTCGGCGGTGACGGGCTCGTGAGATACCTCCGGCGGGCGCTGATCGCGCTCGGTCTGGCCGGGGTGATCGCGGCAGTGCTGCGGGTGCGCGGCTCCGGTGGCGTTCCTCCCCAAGACGGCGGTTGGCGCGAGCTGTCCGGACCCGATCTTCGGTGACTCGGTGAAGCTGGCGGTCGTCGGTACCGGCGCGGTCGGCTCTCGCGCCGCACGCCAGATCGCGTCGACTGACGGTGTGACGTGCGTCCAAGTCGTCGATCCTGACGCCGACCGTCTCGCGGCGGTGGCTGCGTCACTCGGTGACATCGCCGAACGGCTGGCGCCCGACGCCGCTCCCGTAGGCGCCGATGCCGTCGTGCTCGCGTCGCCGTCGGGTACGCACGTGCATGTCGCGGCAGAGTTGCTGGCCGCCGGCGTGCCGATCGTGTCCGTGTCCGACTCGGTCACCGATGTGCGGGCTCTCCTCGACCTCGACGCTGAAGCGCGCGAGCGCGGGGTGTCGATCGCGGTCGGGGCCGGCTTCTCACCCGGCCTCACATGTGTGCTCGCCCGCCACGCGGCGGCCGGATTCGACGCCGTCGACGAGATCCACGTAGCCCGGGTCGGCACGGGAGGGCCGGCGTGCGCGCGCGAACACCATCGGGCGCTCGGGGGCACCGCGCTCGACTGGCGGGACGGAGGATGGGTCGAGCGCCCGGGCGGCTCCGGTCGCGAGCTCTGCTGGTTCCCCGACCCCATCGGTGGCGCCGACTGCTACCGGGCGGCGCTGCCCGACGCGCTGCTGCTCGTCCAGCCCTTCGCCGGCGTGAGCCGCATCACGGCCCGCATGGCCGCCAACCGGCGCGACCGCCTCACCGCCCGCATCCCGATGCTGCGGCCGCCGCACCCCGAAGGCGGTCCCGGCGCGGTGCGGGTCGAAGTCCGCGGCCGCCGCGGCGAGAGCCGCGACAGCTACATCCTCGGAGCCATGGACCGACCCGCGGTCGCCGCGGGCGCGGTCGCGGCCGTCACCGCGGTGGCCGCCGCGGAGCGCCGGCTCCGGCGGGCCGGTGCGGCCGGCCTCGCGGAACTCGTCGAGCCCGTCCCTTTCCTCGCCGAACTGGCGCGGCGGGGCGTAAAGGCGGCTGTCTTCGTCGGTGCGGCGACGACCGTCTCGCTCTGAGCCCCGCCCGCGTACTAGTCACGACGGACTACCGCGCGGCTGATCGCTTCGCAGCCCTTTGGGTCCTTCGACCAATTTCAGTGCGACGACCACCCCATTTTCCTTCCGGAAATAGTCCATTCAGCCCTGGTGGGCGCGCCTTGCTTCTCGATACAACTCAACCGTGCGCGAAAGATGTACTGCCAGGAGGGGTGTTGTGGGAGACGACCGAGACCGGGCCCGACTCATCGAGCACAACCTGCCGCTGGTGAAGCATGTGGTGCTTCAGGTCGCGGTCCACTTCCCGCGGTATGTCGACCGTGAGGAGCTCGCTCGAGCCGGCGCCCTCGGCCTCGTCGAGGCCGCGCAGCGCTACGACGAATCCCGCGGCGTGCCGTTCGATCGCTTCGCCGCCCGGCGCATCCGTGGCGCGATCCTCGACGCCGTCCGTTCCACCGACTGGGCGCCCCGCTCGGTTCGGAACCTCGGACGCAAGCTCGAGCAAGTCGAACAAGCCCTCGCCACCGGCCTCGGCCAGGCCCCGTCGCCCGACGAGATGGCCGAGGCGCTGGGTATGAGCTGCTCCGACCTCGCTCGTCTGCAAGACCGCATCTTCCGCTCGGTCGTCCTGGCCCTCGAGCATGTGGTCGCCACGGCCGAGGATGACGAGCTCAGCCTGGGCGACATCCTCGCCGACCGTACGGCGCTGGAACCGTGCGAGGCGTTGGAGACCCAAGAACTGCTCGGCTACCTGCGTGACGCCGTCGGGCTGCTCCCCGAGCGGCACCGGCTCGTGGTGGTCGGTTACTTCCTCGAGGGTCTCACCTCGCTCGAACTGGCCGAGCTGCTCGACGTCACCGAGTCCCGCATCTCGCAGCTGCGCTCCGAAGCGCTGCTGATGCTGCGCGAGGGCATCGAGGCGCAGTACAAGCCGGCGCACGCCGCCGAGGTCCCTGTTACGGGACGGGCGGCCCGCCGCAAGGCCGGCTACGCCACCGCCATCGGTGACGCCAGCGCGTGGCGTACGCGGCTCGAAGCCGGCGCCCAGGCGCTCGCCGCCCGCTGACCCAACGCCCAGGACGGGAACGTCGGGAACGTCGCAAACGTCAGCGCAAGAACTCGGTGAGCGTCGGCAACTCGGTAGAGCCCGTCGCGCTGAGTGCGGCGCTGAAGCCGAGGAGCGCGTCGATCAACATCGCGCCGTCATCGAGGGTCTTGGGCTCATCGTCCCCCCGCTCGGGGGGCTTCGGGGCGGTCACGCCTGATGCCCGTTGCCGTCGATGCCGGCCTCGAGCAACTGGACCACGTCGGCGACCAGGCGCATCCCGCCGGACGCTAGTTCACGGTTCGCAGCCGTGACCGCGTTGATCTCATCCATGAGACCGTGCAGCGCAGACCGGTGGTCGTCGAGGATGGCGCGGTAGGGCTCGGGGCTGTGCCCCACCAGCTCGCGCAGGCTCGGCTGCGGGTTGGCGACGGCCAGTACGTTCACGACGCGGGCGACCACCGCGGCCCGCAGCAACTCGGCTTCCCGGACTCGCGCCGCGGCGTGCTCGACCTCGCTCGATGACCACCCCAGAAAGCGCGTCTCTCCGGTGGCGAGGAGGTGCTGCGCGGCGGTGAGCTTGAACAGCAGGTACTCCAGCAGGCGCCGCTCACGACTGAGCACCCCAGTAAGCGCGTCCATCGGGTCGGTCATGTCCCCGTTCCATCGGACGCGACGGGTGCCGTCGTTAGGCCGGCGACGCGGGAATGTCGCGGACCCGTATCGTCGAGCCCCGGTGCCTGCCCGCCTGTCGCACCGACGCGTCGCTGCGGTCGCCGTTGTCGCACTCGTCGGCATCGCCGGCCAGCCGGATTGGATGCACGCACTGAGCGAACCACTCGAAGATCCGAGCATGATGACGGGGTGAAGCACGCCCCCCGACCGATCCAACCGGGATTCGTCTCCGGCCCGCGGTCCGTCCCCGACGACATTCCTCGTCCGCCCTACATCGCCAGCGGCGGTCTCCCGGACCGAGGGGACGGACGCCTTGTCAAGACCGGCGATGAGATCGCCCGGATGCGCCGGGCCGGTCGGGCGGCCGCCGCGGTGCTCGATCTGCTGACCGACGAGATCCAGCCCGGCGTGACGACCGACCATCTCGACGCGGTCGCCCATCAGAGTTACATCGCGGCCGGTGGCTACCCGAGCACCCTCGGCTATCGCGGCTATCCGAAGTCGCTGTGCACGTCGGTGAACGAAGTCGTGGCCCACGGGATCCCAGACGATCGCCCGCTCGAAGCCGGCGACATCGTCAACTGCGACGTCACCATCTTCCTCGATGGCGTCCACGGTGACTCGTCACGCACATTCCTCGTCGGTGACGTGGACGACGGGACGCGTCACCTGGTCGAGACCACGGCCGCCTGTCTCGCGGCTGGCATCGCCGCGGTGCGCCCAGGGGGCCGCGTGCGGGACGTCGGGCGGGCGATCCAGTCCCTCGCCGAGCTTCACGGTTACGGCGTTGTGCGCGAGCTCGGTGGGCACGACATCGGCACCGCCTTCCACGGATCGCTCTTCGTTCCTCACTACGACGACCCCCGGGCGACGACCCCGCTCGAGCCGGGGATGACGTTCACGATCGAGCCCATGCTCACGATGGGTGACCCCGACGTGGCCATGTGGGACGACGGCTGGACGATCGTGACCGTCGACGGCCAGCCGTCCGCCCAGTTCGAGCACATGGTGGTCGTCACCGACGGCGGGGTGGAAGTCCTGACCGCGTGATAGTCGACTGCGCGGCCTACACCCATGGCGTCCGGCGGCCGGGCGAGCTGGAGTTGGAGCAGGCGTTCGAGGCGGCGCGCGAGCTCCACACGTTCGTGTGGATCGGGCTGTACCAGCCGACGGCCGACGAGTTCCGGGCGGTCGCCACCGAGTTCGAGCTGCACCCACTGGCGGTCGAGGACGCGATCCAGGCCCACCAGCGACCCAAGCTCGAGGTGTACGACAACAGCATTTTCATCGTGCTCAAGACGGCGCGCTACATCGAGGTCGACGAGAGCGTCGAGTTCGCGGAGATCAACCTGTTCGTCGGCGAGCACTACCTGGTGTCTGTCCGCCACGGCGAGGCCAGCGCGCTGAGTCAGGTGCGGCGCGCCGTCGAGGCCCGGCCACAGATCCTGCGCTGCGGTCCGGCCGCTGTCGTCCACGCCATCGTCGACCATGTCGTCGACGACTACGCGCCCGTGATCGCCGGGCTCGACAACGACATCCAAGAGGTCGAGAAGCAGGTCTTCTCGCACGAGCGCGTCAACGTCGCGGAGCGCATCTACCTGCTGAAGCGGGAGGTGCTCGACGTCCACCACAACACGTACCCGCTGCTCGAGCCGCTCGAGAACGTGGCCGCTGGGCGGCTCCCGTACGTGAGCGACGAGCTGGTCCCGTTCTTCCGCGACGTGGCCGACCACCTGATCCGGGTCGTCACCCGCGTCCAGGACTTCCGCGACCTGCTCAGCGACGTGCTCAACGCCAACCTGGCCCAGGTCAGCGTCCGCCAGAACGACGACATGCGGAAGATCTCGGCGTGGGTCGCGATCGGCGCCATCCCCACGGGGATCGGCGCCATCTACGGGATGAACTTCCAACACATGCCGGAGCTCGACTGGTGGCTCGGCTATCCGCTCTCGCTCGCGATCATGGTGGCGCTGTCCATCTACCTGTTCCGCCGCTTCAAGCAGGCCGGGTGGTTGTAGCGAGCAACGCCAACACGTCGTCGTGGATGTGGCCGTTCGTGGCGACGCCGCTTCCGGTGGTGGCCGACGCCATGCCGGCGACGTCGGTGAAGCGGCCGCCGGCCTCCGGCACGATGACGAGCATCGGGGCTAGGTCCCACTCGTGGGCGACCAGGTCGACCATCGCCTCGACCCTCCCGGTGGCAACGAGGGCGTAGCCCCATCCGTCCCCCCAGGTCCGCAACCGAATCGGGGAGCGGTTCACGGCGAGCAGCGTCTCGTCGGGCCAGTCGTTGAAGCTGCTGGCCGTGAGATAGGCATCTTCCGGTCCGCGGTCGCTGACGTGTGCTGGCGCGCCGTTGAAGAAGCAGCCGAGACCGCGGCCGGCGTAGACGGTCTCGCCCAACGCGGGGAGGTTGATGACGCCGGCCGCCGGGCCGTGCTCGTCGTCGATCGCGAGCAGGTTCGAGAAAGACGGGACCCCCCGGGTGAATGCCTTCGTGCCGTCGATCGGGTCGATGATCCAGCGTCGCCCGCTGGTGCCGTCCGCCGCGCCCTCCTCCTCACCGACGATCGCGTCGTGGGGGTAACGCGTGGCGATCCCCTCGCGGAGAAAACGCTCGGCGGCGCGGTCGGCCGCCGTCACCGGCGTGCCGTCGACCTTGTCGTCGACGACGAGGTCGGCGCGGCGGAACCACTGCATCGTCAGTTCCCCCGCCGCGCGGGCGAGCGCGACCGCTTCGTGGAGGAGGGCGGGGTCGACCGCAGGAGCGGGCACGTCAGCCTCGAAGCTCGCCGATGGCGTCGATGGCGACGAGCACACCGACGACGAGGAATATGACGGCGGCGCCCAGCTTCACCCAGCCCGGGTCGACGATCTTCGTGAGGCCCGAGCCGACGACCACGGCCAGAAGTGTGGAGGCGACCAGCGCCGCGCTGCCGCCGATCGCGACGCTGAGGCGGTCGCGGCCGCCGGCGACGAACGCCAGCACCGTGAGTTGGGTCTTGTCGCCCAACTCCGCGAAGAAGAGCGCGGTGAAGGTCGTGGCGATGGTCGCGAGGTTCACGGGCGGCAAGTCTGCCCCGACCTTGCCGGCCAACGGGCCCCACATCTAGAACACGTTCTCTGCGAAGGGGGAGCAGAACCTGGCCGGCGACCCGCGCACGCTCGGCCTCATCGGCGCCAGCTACGACGCGGTCGGCGCGTCGCCCTTGGCCTCGTCGCCCTAGTGGCGCCTTAGCCTTACCGGGTGACCCCGACGGAGGAAGCGGCGCGACGGCGCACGTTCGCCATCATCAGCCACCCCGACGCGGGCAAGACCACCCTTACGGAGAAGTTCCTCCTCTACGGCGGCGCCCTCTCGCTCGCCGGCTCGGTACGAGCGCGCCGGGGGGCGCGGGCGGCGACGTCGGACTGGATGGAGCTCGAGCGCCAGCGCGGCATCTCGATCACCTCGACCGTCCTGCAGTTCCCGTACCGGGGTTGCACGCTCAACCTGCTCGATACGCCGGGGCACCGCGACTTCTCAGAGGACACGTTCCGGGTGCTGGCCGCGGCGGACGCCGCGGTCATGGTGCTCGACGCGGCCAAGGGCATCGAGCCGCAAACCCTCAAGCTGTTCGAGGTCTGCCGTGATCGTGGCATCCCGTTGCTGAGCTTCCTGAACAAGTACGACCGGCCCGGCCTCCCCCCGCTCGAGTTGCTCGACGACATCGAGAACCGGCTCGGCCTGCGCGCGACGCCCGTGACGTGGCCGGTGGGCGTCGACGGCGACTTCCGGGGCGTGGTCGACCGCCGCACCGGCTCGTTCGTGCGGTTCACGCGCACCGCCCGCGGCGCCACCGCCGCTCCGGAGGAGATCCTCACGGTCGAGCGGGCCTCGGCCGAGGAAGGCCGACCGTGGGCGGCGGCGGCCGAGGAGCTGGAGTTGCTCAGTGCGGTCGGCGCCGACGTCGACGTGAAGTCGTTCGTCGCCGGCGAGTCGACACCGGTGTTCGCGGGCTCGGCGTTGACGAACTTCGGTGTGCGTCTGCTCCTCGACGCGGTCGTCGACCTGGCCCCGTCGCCCTTGCCCCGCGCCGACCAGGCCGGCACCGTCCGCCACCTCGACGCCCCGTTCTCGGGCTTCGTGTTCAAGGTGCAGGCCAACATGGATCCGTCGCACCGCGATCGGATCGCGTTCGTTCGGGTCTGCTCGGGTCAGTTCGAGCGGGGCATGGTCGTGACCCACGGCGCTACCGGAAAACCGTTCGCCACGAAGTACGCCCACAGCGTCTTCGGCCAGGAGCGGGAGACGATCGACGAGGCCTGGCCCGGCGACGTGATCGGTCTGGTCAACGCCACGGACGTGAGGGTGGGCGACTCGCTGTGGCTCGACGAGCCGGTGACGTTCCCGACCATCCCGACCTTCGCCCCGGAGCACTTTTCGGTGGCTCGGGTGCGCGACACCGGACGGTTCAAGCAGTTCCGGCGCGGGATCGCCCAGCTCGACGAGGAGGGCGTGGTGCAGGTGCTGCGGGATCGGGACCTCGGCGATCAGGCGCCCACGCTCGCCGCGGTCGGCCCGATGCAGTTCGAGGTCGCGATCCACCGGCTCGAGCACGAGTTCGGCGCGCCCGTCGAGCTGATTCCCACCGGCTACCGCTTCGCGCGGCGAACCGACGCGGAGAGCGCGTCGACGTTGCGGGCCATGCACGGCGTCGACGTCCTCGCCCGCGCCGACGGGACCCTCCTGGCCCTGTTCGAGAGCCCGTTCTGGCTCGAGCGCGTCCTCCGCGAGCAACCCGAGCTCACGCTCGCGCCGTTGGTGGGTGAGGGTCTCTCGTAAGCGGGATCCCACCGTGAACAACCTCCCCGAACGGCGTCATAACCGGACGGCGGCTGCGTCTTTGGTGTCGACGTGCTCGCCGGGGAGCCGTCCCGCTGCTTCGCGTTGCCCCCAGTAGGCTCACCGGCTTGGCGCGACACAGGGCGGTCTCGGCCCGGCGGCGCGGGATCACGCTGACCATGCTGGCCTTGTTCGCGACGGCTGCCATCGGAGGGACATGGTGGGCCGGGTCCGGTGGGTCGTCTGACGACGCGGGCGACGCGGCGACGACGTCGTCCATACCGGCCGGCACGGACACGGTGGGGGAGCAGGCGGAGACCACGTCGTCCACGACCGATGAGCTGCCTCCCTTCGACGGTTGGGTGAACCCGGCGCTGGTCGGCCGGCCGTGGAGCGACACCGTCGTCGGGTTGCTCACCTTCCGGGGCGGCCCCACTCGCACTTACTACGGCGAGGGACCCGTACCGTCGCAGCCCCACGTGGTGTGGCAGTTCCCACCCAGCGGGGGCATGTGCTCCGAGTCCCACGATCAGCAGGGGACGCGCACCTGGTGCGGTACGGGATGGACGGGCGAGCCCGCCGTCTTCGAGCGTGATGGGCGCACGTGGGTCGTGTTCGGGGCGTACGACCGAGCCGTCCACTTCCTCGACTACACGACGGGCGAGCGCATCCTTCCCGACTTCCCCACTGGCGACCTGATCAAGGGCTCGGTCACGATCGACCCTGACGGCTTCCCGCTCGTGTACACGGGCTCGCGGGACAACTACTACCGCGTCCTCGCCATCGATCGTGAGGAGCCGACCGAGCTGTGGCGGTTGTCGGCCGACGCGGTGAGCCCGACCAAGTGGAACAACGATTGGGACGGGTCGGGGCTCATCATCGACGACTATCTCTTCGAGGGCGGCGAGAACAGCCAGTGGCACATCGTGAAGCTCAACCGGGGCTATGGGCCGGACGGCAAGGTCACCGTCGACCCGCAGCTCGTCTTCAACGCCCCGGGGTGGGACGACGAGCTGCTCGGCAACATCAGCGACCAGGACGTCTCGATCGAGAACTCGGTCGCGATCAGCGGCAACACCGTCTACTTCTCGAACTCCGGCGGTCTCGTCCAGGGGTGGGACATCAGCGCGGTGAAGCGCGGCGGCGACGCCGTGCGGGTCTTTCGCTTCTGGACGGGTGACGACACAGACGCCAGCGTGGTCGTCGACGAGAAGGGGATGCTCTACGTGGCGTCCGAGTACGAGCGGCGCAACGCCCGCTCGCGGGAGGTTGGGCAGATCATGAAGCTCGACCCGAGCCGCCCCGACAACCCGCTCGTGTGGTCCGTCGCGGACAACGACTACAACCCGGGTGGTGTGTGGGCGACCCCCGCCCTTCACAAGGACGTGGTCTACGACGCCACGAACGGCGGCCGGCTGCTCGGCATCGACAGGGAGACCGGCGCGGTGCGGTGGGAGAAGAAGCTGCCGGGCCCGACGTGGCAGTCGCCGGTGGTCGTGGACGACGTGCTCATCGAAGGTGACTGCAACGGCGTGCTCCATGCCTACGACGTGAGCGACACCGCCGTCGACCCCCCCGAGCTTTGGACGGTCGATATCGGCGGGTGCATCGAGTCGACACCGGCCGTGTGGAAGGGGCGCATCTTCTTCGGCACCCGCGCCGGCAAGTTCTGGGCCGTTGGCGACCAATAGCGTGAACGACCGGAGAGCCCGAGTCGAAGCGGCGGTAACGGAGTGGACCGCGCAGCTCGTCGACCTGTCGGGCCGCAACAACCTCCTGTACTTCCGCGACCTGCGCCAAGGCACGCTCGACCTGTCGCCGGGCTCGGGCGTCGAGGACGCGGCCGTCAGCGAGCTGCTCGCCGGCGCCAAGGTGCGTCTCTCGCAGTTGGTCGTCGCTGACGGCTTGGCCGCGGCCGCGGGCCGGGTCCGTCGGATCCGGGCCAAGGCCAACGAGAACTTCGAGGAACGGGGTCTCAGCACCCTGATGCTCGGATGGGGGATGGCGACGTGGACCAACCCGAGGAGTGCGACCGTCCCCGCGGCGCCGGTTGTGTTGCGAGCCGTGCGAGTGACGGCTCGGGGCGGGGCGGCCGAGGATTTCGATCTCCAACTCGACGACGAACCCGAGGTCAATCCCACGCTGCTGCACCTGTTGGAGAAGGAGTTCGCGGTCCAGATCGACGGTGACGAGCTCGTTGACCTCCTCGAACCTCTGGAGCCGTTGCCGAGTTCGCCGGCCGCGCCGACGGGGCCGGCGTTCCCCGACGCCCCGCGGCTGTTCGCGGCGCTGTCAGCCGCTGCATCCGGGGTGCCGGGCTTCGCGATGGGCGACCGGATCGTGATCGGCAACTTCAGTTACGCGAAGCTCCCGATGGTCGAGGACCTCGAGCGCGCCGTGGCCGCGCTCACCGCCCACGACCTCATCGCCGCGATCGCCGGGGACGAAGGGGCCCGGGCCGCGGTCCGCGCTCGCCACCGCCCGATCGACCTCGGGGCTCCCGATCACATCAATCCCGCGTCCGAGTTCCTCGTCCTCGACGCCGACGCGAGCCAGACCTCGGTGGTCGACGCGGCGCTGGCGCAAGCCGATCTCATCGTCGAGGGACCGCCGGGGACGGGCAAGAGCCAGACCATCGCGAATCTCATCGCGACGCTGGTGGCCCACGGCCGGCGTGTGCTGTTCGTCGCCGAGAAGCGGGCGGCCATTGACGCGGTCCTCGACCGGCTGCGGCGGGTCGGGCTCGCCGACCTCGTCCTCGACCTCCACGACGGAGCGGGCAGCCGCCGCAAGCTTGCGCAGGACCTGTCCAAGGCGCTGGCCGACGCGGCCACCATCCCGCTGCCGAACCTGGCCGATGCCCAACGGCTCCTGGAGACCCGGCGGGAGGCGATCGCCCGCCGCACCACTGCGCTGCACGAGCTGCGGGCGCCGTGGGGCGAGAGCGTGTACCAACTGCAGGCCGCCTTGCTCGCCTTGCCCCCTGGGGCGCGCGTCGCCTTCCGGCTGCGAGGCGACGCCCTGGCGAAGCTCACCGCCGAAGCCCGGCAGCAGGCGTGCGACGACCTCGTGACCTTCGTCGGCCTCGGCGGGGTCTCGCTGGTCGGCAGTGACAACCCGTGGGGCGGCGCCTTGCGCACCGGGGCGATGGCCACCTCGGAGCGCGCACAGGCCGCACTAGCCGCGACGTCGACGTTGGCGGTGACCACGCTGCCGGCGGTCGTCGCTCGGCTCGCGGCGGTACTCGCGGAGACAGGACTCGTGGCGCCGACCGCGCTCGACCAGGCGCTCTCGATGGTCGCCCTGCTGCAAGCCGTGGCGGCGACGCTGACGGCGTTCGTGCCCGCGGTGTGGGACGAGCCTCTCGACGATCACGCTGCGGCCTTGGCTCCGGCCGCCAAGAACCTTGGGGTGCGGCTGGCCGCCCGCCTGTTCAACGGGCGGTACCGCGGCGCCCGCCGGGCGATGTTGCTCGTGAGTCGGTCGAAGCCGAGTTCGCGGCAACTGCTGGCGGGGACGGCCGCGGCAGCGGCCCAGCGGCAGGCGTGGTTGGCGCACCGGATGGATGCGGGCGGCCCGCGCCTTCCTGCGGATCTACCGGGTCTGGCCGCGGCCTTGACGCAGCTCCACGCCGAAGCCCAGCCGTTGGGCGCGGCGCTCGGTGTGAGCCTGCTGGCGATGGCGCCGGCCGACCTCGGTGACTTCCTCTCGGCGTTGTTGGCCGACCAGCCCACGCTGTTCAAGCTGCCCGAGCTCCAACGGTTGCAGGCCACGTTGGCGGGGGCCGGCTTTGCGCCGCTGCTCGAGGAGTTGGCGGCGCGGCCCTTGTCCGCCGCCGACGCGGCGGCCGCGTTCGACTACGCGTGGCGGGCATCGATCCTCGAGGCCGTGTCGGTGAGCGACCCGCGCATCGGTGCGTTCGATGCGGCCGTGCACCAGACCGCAGTCGACGAGTTCGCCCGGGCCGACGCCGGTCACATCTCGGCCGCGGCGCAACGCGTGCGGCGGGCGTGCGCCGAGGTCGCCACCCGCCTGCGCGACGAGCGTCCCGACGAGTCCGACGTCATCGAGCACCAGGCGCGGCTGAAGCGCAAGCACATGCCGGTGCGTGACCTGTTCCGGGCCGCGCCCCACGTGCTCGGCGCGCTGAAGCCGTGCTGGGCGATGAGCCCGCTCGTCGTCGCCCAGCTGCTGCCGTCGGAGACGTGCTTCGACGTCGTCGTGTTCGACGAGGCCAGCCAGATCACACCGGCCGACGCGGTGCCGTCGTTGCTGCGCGCGTCGCGGGCGATCGTGGCCGGCGACGCGAAGCAGCTGCCGCCGACGAGCTTCTTCGTGGCCGCCAGTCGTGAGTTGGCGGGGTCGGAGACATCACCGGAGGGCGACGAGCCCGACACCGCGCTCACCCACGACCTCGAGTCGGTGCTCGACGTGATGGCCGCGCTGATGCCGCCCCCGTCGGGCACGCGGAGGCTGGCGTGGCACTACCGCAGCCGCGACGAGCGGTTGATCGCGTTCTCCAACGCGCAGCCGACCCTGTACGACTTCGGGCTCACGACGTTCCCGGGCGTCGGCGCCGAGCCCGTCATCCGCCATGTGCTCGTAGGCGCGGCCGAGGGCGGCGGTGACGCGGACGAAGTCGCAGGCGAGTCGTCAGCAGGCGAGGTCGATGCCGTCGTCTCGCTGGTGTTGGCGCACGCCGTCGAGCGGCCAGCCGAGAGTCTGGGCGTCATCGCTATGGGAATCACCCACGCCGAGCGCATCGGGGACGCCTTGCGGGCCGTCCGGGTGTCGCGCCCCGAACTCGACACGTTCTTCGACGAGGGCGCCCGCGAGCCGTTCTTCGTCAAGAACCTCGAGCGGGTCCAAGGTGACGAGCGCGACGCGATCATCCTGTCGGTCGGCTACGGCAAGACGGCCGACGGACGGCTGTTGTACCGCTTCGGCCCGATCAACATGGAGGGCGGGGAGCGGCGGCTCAACGTGGCGATCACCCGAGCCCGCTCGCGCATGACGGTCGTGAGCTCGTTCTCGTCGGCGGAGATGGATGAATCGCGCCTGCGCTCGGAGGGCGCCAAGATGCTGCGGCGCTACCTGGCCTACGCCGAGTCGTCGGGGGCCGACTTGGGCTCGGTCGCCCGCTCGAAGCCACCGCCCGACGGGTTCGAGCACGACGTGGTCTCGCGGCTGCGGGCCGCCGGCCTGTCGGTCGAGGCCCAGTACGGCGCGTCCGGCCGGTGGATCGACGTCGCCGTCCGCCATCCCTCGGACCCGACACGGTTCGTCGTCGCCGTCGAGACCGACGGCCCGGGCTACGCGTCGACGCCCACCGTCCGCGACCGTGACCGTCTGCGGCGGGAGCACCTCGAGCGGCTGGGCTGGCATCAGCACCGCATCTGGTCGTCGGCGTGGTTCCGCGACCCTGATGGGTCGGTGGCCAAGGTGGTGGCCGCCGTAAACGCCGCGCTGCGACCGCCGGACGAGGTCGTCACGTTGGCGTTGCCGGACGCGTCCGCCGCTCCCAAGCGGGGGCCCCGGCCGCGGTCGATCGAGAACGACAAGCCGATCGGCGACTACACCCACAACCAGCTCGTCGCCATCGTGCGGTGGATCGAGTCGGACACGCTGTTGCGCACCGAGGACGAGTTGCTCGAAGCCGCGATGGAGGAGCTCGGTTTCGCCCGGCGCGGTCCTCGGATCGCCGAGGCGCTCACCGCCGCGATCGCCGACGCACGGGGAGCGAGGTGACGCGTCGCGTCGCCGGCGCCCCTGTGCTGGGATTGGTCGGAATGGTTGTGGCGTCGTGTTCCTCGGGTGACAACACAGCCGGATCGTCTTCCTCGTCCTCGACGACGTCGTCGGCGGCACCCGTCGGGCCGATCGCGATCGGCGCAGGTCCGTGTGGCCTGACGCAGGCGGGAGGGTCGGTCTGGACCTCGGCCCTCAGAAGCAACGAGATCGTGGCGATCGACGGCGCGGCTCATGTTGTGCAGGGTCGCGCCTCGGTCCCCGGTAGCGCCGGTAACCGTCGGCGGTCCTGGAGGTCGACGGCGACATCTGGGTCGCCAACTACGGCGACGGCACCGTCTCAGTGATCCCCGCGGCGCCATAGCCCACTTACGGCGCTGGGCCCTTGGGGAGTCCGTTCGCGTTCTGGGGGTGCCGGGGGTCGTCGGGCGGGACCATGAGCACGACGTCGTCCTCTTCGACGGTGGCCCATCCTTGGGTCTTCAGGTCGTGGTGGTGGGTGCACTTGCGTCGAAGGTTGGTCAGTTCGGTGCTCTGGCGGCGCGCCCACGGGTCGTCGTGGTCGATCTCGGTGAAGGGGCTGTAGCAGCCCGAGATCTCACAATTGGGTTGGGTCGTGGTGAGGACGAGGTAGAGCACCGACTCGCTCAAGAGGTGCTTCGCCGTGGCGACCGGGACGGGCCCGAGGCCGGCGATCTCGCAGACCTCGCCGCCGGCCACCGCGCCCCGCCGCAGCGCCGCCAGATCAGCGCGCACGACCCCCAGGAACACAGGACGGCGCGCACGGTCCGTCCGCTTCTGGTTCGGCGGCGCGACAGTGCCGGAGGCGAGCGCCTCGTTGCCGTCCGTGTCGCCGAGCCAGGCGGCGCAGATCTGCCCGAGCGCATCGATCATGTAGGCACCGCGCGGCTCAGGGGTGCCGGCGCGACGTGCCGCATGGAACAACTCCGAGGTGCGCCGCTCGACGGCGGCGCAGATGATGGCCATTTGATCGGGGGTGCTGACCCCGAACAGCTTGCTCGTCCCGTCCCGGTCGGCCCAGATCCGCAAGCGGCGTCCGGCGCGGTGGCGCCGATACGTGTTCTCGGGGTCTGCATCCGCGGCCGCCTTGACCTTGGCGCAGATCTCCCGCAAGGCCTGCATCGAGCCGCGGCTGGCAGTCCGCAGCAGCGTCTCCTCGGCCGAAGGATCGGCGGTCGCGGCATCCGCGACGGCCGCGGCCTGCTCCAACGAGAGGGTGCCGGACCGAGCCGCCGCATCAGTCGCACCCAAGCCGCCCAAACGTTGCGCCGTGTCGAGCGCCTCTCGCGCCCGCCCGACCGAGACGCCGGTGGTCTTGGCCAGATGCTCCTCGGCCGACCGGTCCCCGGCCCGTCGCCATTCTCCGGTGTCGGCGATCCGCTTGGCCAACAGCACCTCGATGGTGGCCAACGCATTCTTCGCCGCGGTCACATCGCCCAGCATCCGCTGGGCCTCGCCCAACGCCAGCAACCCCGGCTCGAGCTCCCGCGCCGCCGCGATCGCCTGTTGCCGGATCGCCGCAACCCCGCGCGCACCAACCACGACCGAACTCCCTCGCAACGAACAGATCAAGGAGGGTGCCGACGCCCCGAGGGTTGGCTCCGATCTCGACCCACCACCCCAGGTGGCGCATCGACTGCGGTCACCGTATCGAACCGAACTGGCGTTCGTCAATGGGTTTCCGAAGATTTCTCGGAGCACCATGACGTGCGGCTGGCGCGGCAGCGCCGGGCTGCTGGAGGGCCCCCGGGACGCGACCACTACGATCAAGCACGCCTCGAGTCGGAATCCTCGGGGATCCGGGGACGTAGCTCAGTTGGCTAGAGCGCCTGCTTTGCAAGCAGGAAGTCGTGGGTTCGAGTCCCATCGTCTCCACTCGATACTTGCCCTGGTCAGCGGCGATGAGAGCCCGCTGAATGTTGCGGCGGCTTGCGGTCCCGTGCCCACGGCGTGCCCAGCACGGCCGGCGATTGACAGGCCGGCGATTGACAGCCGGCGATTGACAGTGACCGGCGGGCACGGGCACTGCTTCGCCGAACCGCCCGAGGTGCCGGACGATGTCGGCATCCTGCCGGTCGATCACGTGCTCATGGCGGAGCGCTGCTGCCGCGGATTCATGCCCGATGCAGGCGCCGTACAGCCTGTTGCAGCGCGACATCGAGCGCGAACTCCTCCCGATGGCCGAAGCCTTCGGGATGGCCGTCGCCGCGTGGTCGCCGCTCGCCGGTGGGATCCTCTCCGGCAAGTTCTCACGCCCGGGCCGGCCCGACGCACAGACGCGCATCGACGGCACATCGCTCACCGAGCACGACCACGCTGTGGCGGGAGGCGTGCAGCAAGTGGCCGAGCGGGTGGACGCGACGCCCTCGCAGGTCGCCATCGCGTGGACGATGGCGCGCTCACAGAACGTGCATCCGATCATCGGCGCCCGCCGGCTCGAGCAGCTGGCTGAGAATCTCGGCGCCGTCCACCTCGAGCTCGCACCCGAAGCGGTCGAGCAGCTCGACCAGGCGTCCGGGTTCGTACAGGAGTTCCCGACACGGTTCATCGAGGACACGACACCGTGGGTCTTCGGCGCGGCCGACGCCGACGTCGACCCTCGACTTCCCCGCCGCCTGTGAGGCGGCCGGCATCGTGACCGACCTGCGCTCGTCGTCACCGCTCCCGCGAAGTCGGGCCGGAGTGAGCAAGGGTGCCACCTCCTACCAAAGCGAGCTGAAGGGAGCGCCGTACCGACCGGGGACCGGATCAGGCGACGAGCAGGCTGGTGCCCGACTCCGCCGGTCGCGGGTTGTCCATCTCCCGCCACGCCGGCATCACGAAGGGAGCCGCCGTGACGGTCAGGTAGACGGCGCCGACGAGCAACAGTGCGCCCGTGAGGCCAAGGCCCTCGACCAGAAGCCCGCCCACGAGCCCACCCAGCGGAACGCCGGCCCACGCGGTCGCTCGCAAGAGCCCGAGGACTCGGGCTTGGAAGTGGCGGGGCACGCGCTCGTAGACCACCGACGACAGGATCGGGTTGATCCCCGCGCCGAGCACGCCGGTCGTGAGGAGCGCGATCGCGACGGCGGCGAGAGAGCTGGTGACCGCCATCACCAGGATGTGCGGCGCACCGGCGATGAAGAAGCAGATCGAGAAGGTGGTGAACCTCCGCAGCTTCGGCGCGAGCGCGGTGAAGACCAGGTTGCCAAGTACGGCACCGAGCCCGAAGGCCCCGAATACGAGGCCCAACGCCCCCGGCGAGTCGAGCACCTCGTGCGCCCAGACCGGTAGGAACACTCCGAAGTGGGCCTGGTCCAGCAGGTTGGTGGCCAGTACGGCGAACACGATCCCGAGCAGCAGGCGGTCGTGGCGGACGTAGTTGAAACCGGCCCGCAACGCCGGACCGTACGGCTCCCGCTCGCCGATCGCTTGAGCCGCGAGCGCAACCCGCACCAGCGCCGCGACGACCACTGCGGCGATTGCGAAGGACGCGGCGTCGACGAGCAACACGTTCGCCGCACCCAGCCAGACGATGAGCGCGCCGCCCAACGCCCCCCCGACCAGGAACGACAAGCGGTCGATGCCGTCATGGAGCCCCGTCGCTCGGGTGAGGTCTACGCCGGACGCTTCGACGGCCAGCGGAAAGATCGCTCGTTTGGCGATGTCGCCGAAGCCCCGGAGCGCGCCGGCGACGGCGATGACGGACAGCAGCGCTCCCAGCGGGAGGAGCCCGACGCCGTAGAGGAACGGCACGACGGACACGACGAGGACGCTCGCCACGTCGGCGCGGATGCTCATGCGGCGCGGTCCGCGCTGGTCGATGATCGGGCCACCCAACGCGCTCGCCAGGACGTACGGCAGCATCTCGGCGAACGCGACCAGGCCGGTCTGTGCTGCACTCCCGGTTGTCTCGAGCACCAGCCACGGCAGGGCGAGGAAGCTGATGCGGCTCCCGGTGAGCGAGACGGCCTCGGCGGCGAGCAGCCAGGTCAGCGACCGAGACGCACCGCCCGGCCGCGTCATCCCGTCGCTCCCTGCCGCAGGCGGGGGAGCAACTGAACCTGGAGGATGACCCGCTCCGCGCTCCGGGGTGCGTCCGGGTTCGTGCCGGGTTCGTCCTGCCGGTAGCGACGGAGGACCGCCGCCAGGTCGCGACGGAGGCGCTTGGCCTCGGCGGGCGTGAGACGCAGAACTCGGTCGCTGATGGTCCAGCCCTCGTCCCACGCTGCGGGGAGGGTGGGCAGCTCGGCGAGGAAGGCGTCCATCTCCTGGTAGCACTCGCTGGCGAGAGCGCGGAGGAACCCCTCGGCGTCGGCTGCTGCGTCGCGTGCGGACGCCCGCGGGAGATCGGTGAGCCGAGCGGCCGCCCGCCACCAACGCTCGCGGCCGGTGGCCGTGTGCTCGGGGTCCTCGACGACGAAGCCGTAGGTCGCCAGCTGGCGCAGGTGGTAGCTCGTTGCGCCGCTCGACTCGCCCACCCGTTCAGCCAGCCGCGTGGCGGTGGAGGGCCCGTCGAGGCGTAGCAACCCGAGCAACCGGACCCGCAACGGATGCGCCATCCCGCGCAGGTTGCGCGGGTTGAGCGTTACCACGTCATCGGCATCTGGCGTCTCGTCGACCATGACCCAAACATATCGCTGCAAAGAGACCTTTGCAAGAGAATCTTTGCGGAGCAATTACTCGCCCGACCGTTCGACCTCCCTCTCGTGGCCAGCGAGGTGGTCCTCGATGGCGCGGCCGCAACCGAGTAGCCCGGCGCGAGACCCAGTGCCCTAACGGTGGTCGAGCACGTCCGCGCTGAGGGTGCCGGTGAGGAGCGCCTGGGCCACGTCCTTGAGTCGCTGGTTCGTGCGGCGGGCGTAGGAACGGAGCAGGGCGAACGCGGCGTCCATCTCGATCTGTCGACGTTCGGCGAGCATGCCCTTGGCCTGCTCGATGGCGACGCGACTCGTGAGCGCCGCCTGCAACTGTTCGTTGAGGACGCGGGCCTCGCGGAGTGTGCGCTCCTGAAGCAGGCCGACGGTCGCGATGTCGGCCAGGGCCTGGCCGATGTCGACGTCAGCCTCGGACAGCGGCTCACCGTCGCCGCCGAAGATGTTCACCGCGCCGATCACCCTCCCGCGCAACCGCATCGGGAGCGCGTGCACCACGGAGAAGCCGAGGCGACGCGCTTCAGGACCGAACTGTGGCCAGCGCTCCGGTTGGTCGTCCAGCGACTGGTTCACGAGTCGCTGACCGGTGCGGTAACAGTCCAAGCACGGCCCCTGCTGATTCTGGAGTTCGAACAGGTCGAGTAGGCGGGCCGTCTCGTTGGACGACGCTACGGACCGTAGGACGCCCTGTTCGTCGGCGAGAACCACGCCGGCTTCCTTCGCCTTGAGCAACTCGACGCACCGATCGGCCAGCGTGGTGAGGAATTCGACGACGTCGAACTCGGTGACGAGAGTGTCCGCCAGCTCGACGAAGACCTGGCTGAGCCGCTGTGAGTCCGTCATCGGTTTCTCCTCATCGCCTCCACGCGAATCCCCAGCGCCTAACAATAGTTGGAGGTGTACCCATCGCCGCCTGTTGCACTACCCGTCGTCGAAGCGAAGCCGACGGCCGACGACCTCGGTGGCGACGGAGTCAATCGAGCGGTCGTTGGTCCACGCATACGCCCGCAATCGGATGAGCGCGGTGGCGACGTCCGTGTCGAGTTGGGCGGCGATCATTCCGGTGGCTTGGTGCACCACGGAGCGATGGTCGATGACCTCGGCCAGCCGAGCAGGAAGCGCGCCGGGCGGGATGGCGGCCTCCACCTCGAGCAGCAAGTGAGTCGCGACACGAGACAGGGCGATCGCATCGCGAAGATCCTCGGGCTCGAGGTCGCCCGCGATGTCGCGGTACAGGCTCAGTACCCCGAGGTCGACAGCGCCGACTCGCAGCGGGAAGGAGAACACGGCGCGGACGCCGAGAGCGAGCGCGGCCGGTGCGAAGGCAGGCCACTGGCCGAAGGCGAGCGCGAGGTCCGGTTCGAGCACGGGGCCGTCCGAGTGGTTGGCGTCGATGCACGGCCCTTCGCCCAGGCTGAATTGGAGGTCGTCGACGTCACCGCAGATCGGATCCGAGACGGCGACTGCGCCGCGATGCTGTCCGTCTCCGATCACCGCAACGCCCGCTCCCGTCACGGACAACACTTCGACGCAGGCCCCCATGAGCCGTTCGAGCACCGGCGGGCCGCCGGCGTCGGCAAGGAGGTCGGTGACCCGGTTGAGCCGGAGTGGATCCATGGCTCAGCGGGCGATCGCGCCGGAGGCGAGGGAGCCGCGACCTCCCACATCGGCTGTGTCCGCTGCGTGCATGTTCCCCTACCTTCGGCCGTGGAGGCGTGGTGTGGTCTCCGGCCGCGACGGGGTCCAGATCGCTTTCGCAAGTCTACGAGGCGGACGACTATTTCCGTCATGTTTCGCCGGACGCCCAATCGAGTACTATCTCCGCACCGGCTGTGCTCGAGGTCGGTGCGTACCCCAGACCCTGGTCGCGTGGACCCATCGCCCGCAATCCGGAGGCTACTGGGTGTCGATCGCATCAGAGCAGCGTGATGGGGGGCGCGCCTGCGAGGATTCCACGTGGTCGGTCGCGGATCGGCGCGTCTTCGATCTCACGGCCGCCTCCGATTCAGATGACGGCTGGCCCCGCCCGATCGTCGCCATGAATGTCGGCCTCGCCGTCGCGGACGACCCAACTCTCGACGCGGCGCAGATCGTGCACGAGGCGGACAAGGCGATGTACCGAACCAGGCGCGGGCATCTTCGTGGCGGGAACCACGGTCAAGCCCAGCCCGGCGGGCCAGGGCTGGGCTTGACGAGTACGACGAATACAAGGCAGCGCTGGCGGTCCCCAGAAGCCGGCTGAGCGCGTTCTGGCGAGGCATCAGGTGCCGTGGAGGCGGCGCTTTCTCGCCGGAACGCGGTGGGGAAGCGATCGGGCCACACCGAAGGCACGAGCACGGCGAGCGCGGTCCGATCGAGCCGGCCGCGTTACGTTCCGGCGGTGACCGCACCGCTCGCGCTGCTCGACGCCATCGCGAAGCAGGACGCCGAGATCGGCCCGGGCTTGCGGCACGTCGAGGTGTTCACGCTCCGGGGCCTGCTCACCCTCTTCTGGCACGGACCGCCCGACGCCGAGACGGTGGTGGTCGCCGGGGGTGGCGCCATGGGTGGTCTGCTCGGTCCGGCCGGTGGCTTGTATCACCGCCTCGGACTGGCCCTGGCCGAACAAGGCATCGGGACGCTGCGGGTGGGCTACCGGTCTCCGGGCGATCTCGACCGCTGCACGGTCGACATGTGCGCCGCGGTCGATCTCGCGGCCCGCGCCGGAGCCACTCGCGCGGTCGCCGCCGGCCACTCGTTCGGCGGGGCCGTCGCCGTCCGCACTGCGTGTGCCCTCGGCGACGTGGTAGCCGGCGTCGTCACCTTTGCCACCCAGTCCGCCGGGTGCGAGGTCGCGGCCGAGCTCGCGGGCCGGCCGCTCCTGCTCTTCCACGGTGATCGCGACGAACTGCTGCCGCTCCAGTGCAGCGAGACGGTCCGCCTCATCGCCGGGACGGGTGAGCTCGTCGTGCTCCCCGGCGAGGGCCACCTTCTCAGCGGAGCCGCCGAACTTCTCCTGGCCCGCACCACGGCATTCGTGACCGAGCAGGCGCGCTAGGCAGCGGGGGCATCGCCCGACGACGGCTGCTGGGTCGACGCGGTGACGCTTACGTAAGGGCGCTGCGGTCGCCCTCGCCGGGGCACTCCGGCGTCGTGAAGCCCTCGAGGATCGCCGTGCTGATCTCGCCGAGCTGCGCGACCTGCTCGGGCGTGAGCTTGTCGAGAAGATGTTGGCGGACCGCCGCGACGTGTCCGGGCGCCGCCCCTTCGAGGGTCTTGAAGCCGGTGTCGGTGAGCCGGGCCATGGCGCCGCGCTTGTCCGTCGGCAAGGGGCACCGCGAGACCCACCCCAGCTCCTCGAGACGGTCGATGGCATGGGAAAGGCGGCTCCGCGAAGACCGCGTGAGCTCGGCAAGCCGGCTCATCCGGAGAGTGCGGTCGGGAGCTTCGGAGAGCGCGACGAGGATCTCGTAGTAGGCGTGCGGCATGCCCGCGTCGCGCTGCAGCTCTCGGTCGAGCTGCTCGCCCAACAGGCGCACCGCGAACAGGAACGACCGCCATGTCCGCTGCTCGTCCTCGTCGAGCCATCGGGTCTTGGTACGCCTGGCCATCCGTCTCAGGCTACGCACGCGCCGCGAATCCGGGAGGCTCCGGGAATAGTTGAATCCTCAACCCGGTTGGAGGGTGGAAGTTGAGTCTTCAACCGATAGGAGGATCTGCGCCATGAGCATCACCACATCCGCTCCCATCATCCCGGACTACATCGCCGGCACCTGGAGCATCGACCCCGTCCACTCCGACGTCTCGTTCAGCGTGCGCCACATGATGGTGAGCAAGGTTCGCGGTCGTTTCGGTCGATTCGAAGGGACGATCGTGACAGGCGAGAACCCGTTGGACTCGAGCGGGACCGCGTCCATCGACCTGGCCTCGGTCGACACCAACGACGAGCAGCGCGACGCCCACATCCGCTCGGCGGACTTCCTGGATGTCGAGCGCTACCCGACCATGACCTTCCGCTCCACCGCGGTCCGTCCCACGGCGAAGGGCTTCGTCCTCGACGGTGAGCTGTCGCTGCACGGCGTGACGCGCACGGTCAGCCTCGACCTCGAGGTCAACGGCTTCGGCCCCGACCCGTTCGGCGGCACCCGCGCCGGCTTCTCCGCGACCGGCGAGATCAGGCGCAGCGACTTCGGTGTCGACACCACGCTCCCGCTCGACGGCGGCGGTGTGGTGGTCGGCGACAAGATCCAGCTGTCGCTCGAGATCGAAGCCGTCCTCGAGGCCTGAACCCGGCCTCGAACGGCAAGACTGGTCCGGGACGAAGGAGGAGCCGATGCCGATCACCCGTCTGAACCATGCGGTGCTGTACGTCCGCGACGCCGAGCGCAGCGCCCGTTTCTACACGGACGCCCTCGGGTTCAGGGTGCGGAGCCGCATGACGATGGGTGGCGGCTCGGCCTTCTTCCTGGTCGCGCCCGGCTCCCACAACGACCACGACTTGGGACTGTTCTCCATCGGCGCACAGGCCGCGCCGTCGCGTGCGGGCGCGGAGACCGTCGGCATGTACCACCTGGCCTGGCAGGTCGACACCCTCGACGAGCTCGACCGTCTGCGGACGGTGCTCACCGAGGCGGGCGCCCTCGTGGGCGCGAGCGACCACGGGGTGAGCAAGAGCCTGTACGCCAAGGATCCGGACGGCTTGGAGTTCGAGGTCATGTGGGCGGTACCGGCCCACCTCGTCGACGACGCGGTTCTCGAAGCCTCGACGCGCATCGCCCCGTTGGACATCGCCCGGGAGAAGGAGCGGTACGGCGCCGCCACCACCGGATAAGACTCCGGCGCATGACGGACGACGCCATTCCCGCGTATCGCTCCGCCCGCCAGCGCCTGACCGCCTTTGCTCGCGGGCTCGATGACGCCGAGGCCGGACAGCCGGTGCTTGCCTGCCCGGGGTGGCGCGTACGGGACGTGGTCGGCCATCGCGTCGGCGCGGCCGCTGACCTCGTCGCCGGAAATTCTCCGACCGACGGGGACGCCGGGCTCTCGCCGTTGCGCGTCATCGCCGGCGACCTGGACCTGGGCGGCGACGACGCCGCGGCCACGGTGACGGCGCCGGCCTTCGACGTGCTGCGGGCGGCGACGGGACGGCGCACCGCGGACGAGATTCGTGGCTTCGAGTGGAAGGGTGAGGCCGATCCGTACGTTGGCGTCTTCGCACCCTTCCCGCTACCCGAGGCGCCATTGCCGGCCTGAGGAGGACGCCCCATGCCCGACGACCCCCGAGGTCAGGTCCGCGTCGAACGGAGTGCCAAGCGCGTTCGCACCTATCTCGGCGGCGAGTTGCTCGCCGACAGCATCCACCCCCGCCTCGTTTGGGAGAAGCCCCAGTACCCCGCGTACTACCTCCCGCGTGAGGATGTGCGCACCGAGTTGCTGACGCCCAGCTCCCGCACCGAGCACTCCCCGAGCCGCGGTACGGCCCAGTACTTCCACGTCAAGGGAGGCGACCGGCTCGTGGAGGACGGCGCCCGGGCGTACCCGGAGTCACCGTGCGTCGAGCTGCGCGATCTGATCCGGTTCGACTTCAGGGCGATGGACGCATGGTTCGAAGAGGATGAGCCGATCGGTGTCCATCCCCGCGACCCGTACACCCGGGTCGACGTCCTGGCCAGCTCGCGCCATGTCGAGGTGGCGATCAACAGGGTGAAGGTGGCCGAGACGAGCCAACCCCGGATCCTCTTCGAGACGGGCCTGCCGCCCCGCTACTACATACCCCTCACCGATGTCCGGATGGATCTGCTGCGGGCGTCGGGGTCGGAGACGCAGTGTCCGTACAAGGGCACCGCGAACTATTGGTCGGTGCAGGCCGGTGACGAACTCGCCGAGGACGTCGTGTGGACGTACCGCACGCCGTTGCTCGAAAGCGTGAAGATCGCCGGCCTCGTGTGCTTCTACAACGAGCGGGTCGACCTCACGGTGGACGGTGTCCTCCAGGAGCGGCCGCAGACCGCGTTCAGCCCTCGGCGTGCTTCTTGAGCGCGGCGACGGCGCCGTCGTAGCTGCGCTTCATCAGATCGGTCATCTCGTCGGGCTCGACCTTCGCGACCCACGTCACGTGGGAGCCGGCGCCGGCGGGTGTGACGGTGATCGTCGCCTCGTGGTGGGTCACGGGCACGCCGCCGATGACTGAGTAGACCAGCTGGCGGGCGGTGTCGTCCGAGGACACGAGGCGTTCGAGGATCTCCATCCCGAACATCTTGATCGTGCGCTCGTCGCCGTCAACGGTGCACGAGTCCAGGCCCGGCGACCACGCCGCGATGCCGCCGAAGTCGCGGACGATGGCCCACACGTCGTCGGCGGAGCGGTCGATGTCGATCTCACTGGTTGCGGTACCCATGGCGGCTCAGCCTGCACGCTGGGCCGGTCAGCCCGCCAGCCGAGTGCTGATCTGCCCGTTGTCGAGCAGCACGGCGCGATCGACCCGGACCGCTTCGAGCAGGCGGCGGTCGTGGCTGACGAGCAGCAGGGTGCCGACCCAGGTGTCGAGCGCCTCCTCGAGCTGTTCGATGGCCGGGAGATCGAGGTGGTTGGTGGGCTCGTCGAGGACGAGGCAGTTGACGCCCCGGGCCATGAGCGTGGCGAGGACGGCCCGGGTCCGCTCGCCGGGTGACAGCGAGGCGACGGGACGGTCGACGTGGCCGGGGCCGAGACCGAACTTCGCCAGCAGCGATCGCCGCGCCGCGGTGGTCGTGCGCCCGGCACCGATCGCCGCCTCGAAGACTCGGAGCAGCGGCTCGCCGCCGGTGAAGTGTTGGCGGGTCTGGTCGACCTCGCCCACCACGACGCCGGGCCCGATCCATTGCTCGCCCTCGGTCAGGGGCAGCGCGCCGAGCAGCGCGCCGAGCAAGGTCGTCTTGCCGCTGCCGTTGGGGCCGAGGATGGCGATGCGCTCGGCCCACCCGACCTCGAGGTGGACGGGTCCGAGGCGGAAGGCGCCGCGCTCCACCACCGCGCCGTCGAGGCGGGCGACCACGTCGCCGCTGCGCGGCGCCAGCGCGATGTCGAGTTGGAGCTGCCAGCCCTCCCACGGCTTGTCGACGGCTTCGAGCCGGTCGAGCGCCTTCTCGGTGATGCGGACCTTGGCCGCTTGCTTCTCGGTGCGGTTGAGGAAGAAGTCGCGCTGGGCCTTGTCGTTGTCCTTCGGGCGCTTGATGGCCTTGCGCACACCCGCCGCCGCCCACTGCCGCTGGCGCCGGGACTGGTCCTCGAGCTCGTCGCGCTTGGCCCGGTACAGCTCGTACGCCTCCTGGGCGTGGCGGCGGGCCGTGGCCCGCTCGTCGAGATAGGCGAGCCAGCCGCCGTTGAACAGCGTGGCGCGATGGGTGTGCTCGTCGAGCTCGAGCACCGAGGTGATGGTGCGTTCCAGGAACGCCCGGTCATGGGACACGACGACGACGCCGCCCCCGACGGCCGCGAGGAACTGCTCGAGCCGGGCGAGGCCGTCGAAGTCGAGATCGTTGGTCGGCTCGTCGAGCAAGAGGACGTCGAAGCGGGCGAGCAGGATGCCGGCCAGCGACACGCGAGCGGCCTGGCCGCCCGACAGGGTCGCCGTCGACTGGTCGAGGACCGAGGCCGGCAGGCCGAGGTCGGTGGCGACGGCTGCGGCCCGGGCGTCGAAGTCAGCGGCGCCCAGTCGTAGCCAGCGGTCGAGGGCGCGGCCGTACCGGTCGTCGGCGCCCGGGTGGCTGGCGGCGATGGCCTCGGTGGCGGCGTCGAGCTCCAGGCCGGCGCCGGCCACCCCGGTGCGCCGGGCCAGCGCGGCCGCGACCGATTCGTCGGACCGCCGCTCCGGTTCTTGGGGCAGGTAGCCGACCGTGGCGTCCGGCGGCACGACGCCGACCGTCCCGACGTCGGGAACGACCAGGCCAGCGAGGACCTTCAGCAGGGTGGTCTTGCCCGTGCCGTTCGGCCCGACGACGCCCATGCGGCTGTCGGGGCCGACGGCGACGTCGACTGCGTCGAGCACGGTGGTCGTGCCGTACGACAGGGAGAGTTGACGGGCGAGAAGGGATGCGGACACGGCGAGCCTCCGGGAGAACGAACGGGATGGAGGTCACCGATCAACGCACGGGGGTCAGGCTAGCGGCCGAACTACTCCGTTCTGTGGGCAATTACATGTCACATGGCGCCGAAATTGCCCACAGAACGTGGGGCTCGGCTGGCCTTGCGGATCTGGTCCGCGTGGTCGTAAGGGTGGGCGGCGTAGATCTCGAGCCAGGTCTCGACGCCGTAGGCACCGCTCTCGGTGTGGGTGCCGACCCGGCCCCACGACGCGTCGTCGAGGTGGGCGAGGAGGTCGACGTTCGCGTCGCGCACCGCCTTGATCACCGCGAGCGACGCGTCCAACGGCCGGTCGTAGTGCAGCGTGCGGGCGAACTGGTTCTCGTCGTAGGCCTGGATCACCGCGTCGTCTTCGGCCAAGAGCCGCCTCAGCCGGGTGCTGGCCATCGTCTCCGCGTCGGCCAGATGATGGACCACCTCGCGGGCCGTCCACTCGTCAGGGGCGGGGCGAGCGTCGAGGTCGGCGGCGGTCGCGCCGTCGAGGGCGGCCACCACCGCGTCGTAGCCGCCGCGGTACTGATCGATGAGGGTCTGGCGCTCGTCGGCTCGCATGCCCCGATGATGACGGTCACTGTTCCGGACCACGAGTGGCGGGACCGACCATATCCGCTTGATTCCTGCCACTTCGGTGTCGCCCGGCGAGCCGACTAGCTTGCGGTCCGGTGCGCTTCCGCCGCGTCACTGCCGCTGCACTCGTGCTGGCGACGCTTCCCGCCTGCGGTCGTCTCGGTGCCCCCGAGCCGGCGTCGGCGCAAGGCCGTGACGTCTTGCGCCTCTGGCGCGGTTCGGTCGTCGCGGCCATCGCCGTCGCCGTGCTCGTGTGGGCGCTCGTGTTGTGGTCGGCCATCCGTTACCGGCGCCGGAGCGACGACGTCCCAAGCCAACGTCACGAGCACATCCCCGTGGAGATCGCGTACACCGCGGTGCCGATCGTGATCGTTGCCGCCCTGTTCGCATTCACGGTGACGACCGAGCGCCGGGTCACCCACACCAGCGCACAACCGGATCTCACCGTCGAGGTCACCGCGTTCCAGTGGCAATGGCAGTTCCGCTACGTCGACGATGACGCCGGCGACGACGTCATCGTCAGGGGCGGCGAGGGCCAGCCGCCGGTGCTCGTCCTGCCGGTGGGTGAGACCGTACGGTTCGAGCTCGAGACAGCCGACGTCATCCACTCGTTCTGGGTGCCGAGGTTCCTCGAGAAGCGGGACATGATCCCGGGCGTCGACAACGCGATCGACGTCGACGTGGAGCGCGCCGGCACCTTTGCCGGTCGGTGCGCCGAATTCTGCGGTCTCGACCACGCCCGCATGAACTTCACCGTGGAGGCGATGCCGGCCGACGAGTTCGACCAATGGCTGGCCGACCAGCGAGACGAAGCCCAGTGACCGTCGTCGTCGACCGCCCGCCGGCTGAGCCCGCGCCCGAGCCCCACGAACCCGTCGCTCGGCCGACCGGGCTGCTGGCCTTTCTCACGTCCACCGACCACAAGCGCATCGGCATCGCCTACATGGTGACTGCGTTCGCGTTCTTCCTCGTGGGCGGCGCGCTGGCCGAGATGATCCGGGCCGAGCTGCAGGCGCCCGGTCTTCAGGTCGTCGACGCCGGCCGGTACAACGAGCTGTTCACGATGCACGGCAGCGTGATGCTGTTCCTCTTCATCGGGCCGTTCGCCTTCGGTCTCGCGAACTACATCGTCCCGCTGCACATCGGCGCACGGGACATGGCCTTCCCTCGGCTCAACGCATTGAGTTACTGGTTCTTTCTCTTCGGTGGGATCACCATGCTGGCCGGATTCCTCACGGCCGACGGCGCCGCCGACTGTGGCTGGACCGGCTACGTGCCGCTGTGCAGCGAGGTGCGGTCGCCGAGCGTCGGCACCGACCTCTGGCTCATGGCCCTGGTGCTGATCGGGCTGTCGGGCGTCCTCACCGCCGTCAACATCCTCGCCACGGTCGTCACGATGCGAGCCCGGGGCATGTCGATGTTCCGCATGCCGATCTTCACCTGGAACATGGTCGTGACGAGCGTCCTCGTACTCATCGCTTTCCCACTCCTGACGAGCGCGGCGTCGATGCTCTTCGCCGACCGCCACCTCGGCGCCCACGTCTTCGATGAATCCGCGGGCGGGGTTCCACTCCTGTGGCAGCACCTGTTCTGGTTCTTCGGCCATCCCGAGGTGTACATCGTCGTGCTGCCGTACTTCGGGGTGATCACCGAGGTCATTCCGGTGTTCTCGTGGCGGCCGGTGTTCGGCTACAAGGGCATGGTCCTCGCCACGCTGGCCATCGGCGCGCTCTCGGTGGGCGTGTGGGCCCACCACATGTTCGCCACCGGCGCGGTCCTGCTGCCCTTCTTCAGCGGCATGTCGTTCCTCATCGCGGTCCCGACCGGCGTGAAGATCTTCAACTGGGTCGGGACGATGTGGGGCGGCCGCATCACGTTCGGGACGCCGATGCTCTTCGCCCTCGCGTTCCTGCTGACGTTCGTCCTCGGCGGCGTGAGCGGCGTGATCCTGGCATCACCGCCGTTGGACTTCCACCTGCACGACTCGTACTTCGTCGTCGCGCACATGCACTACGTGTTGTTCGGCGGCTCGACCTTCGCGCTGTTCGCCGGCGTCTACTACTGGTTCCCGAAGTTCACAGGCCGGGTGCTGTCCGAGGGCCTCGGCCGCGTCCACGTGGCGATGACGTTCGTCGGGTTCCACCTCACGTTCTTCGTGCAGCACATCCTCGGCCTCGACGGCATGCCCCGCCGCGTGGCCGACTATCTGCCGTCCGACGGCTTCACGACGCTCAACCGGATCTCCTCGCTCGGCGCCTACCTGCTGGGCGCGTCGATCCTCCCGTTCCTGTGGAACGTGTGGCGGACGCTCCGCCGCGGCGAGCCGGCGGGCGACGACCCGTGGGGCGGCCACACCCTCGAGTGGGCGACGTCGTCGCCACCACCGGCCGACAACTTCGAGGCCCCGTTGCCGCCGATCCGTTCGAACCGGCCGGTGTGGGATGTGCGCCACGGTGAGCTGACGTGAGACCCGAAGCGGAGGACGACGCACCGCCGCCGTGGGCCCCGCACGCGAGCCTGTGGCCGTTCTGGATCGGGGTGTCGGGCTTCTTCCTCGTGAACGGCCTGATCCTGGGCAGCTGGTTCCTCGTCCCCGGCGTCATCCTGTTGCTGGTCGGGGTCGTGGGGTACGCGGCGCAGAGCCGGTCCCGGTCGTCGTGACCGCGGCGTCGCGGACCTGCAGCTCTTGGCACAAGCGGTAGGCCGCGAACGCGGCGATCGGTGGGGCTACGAACAACAGGATCCGGAACGACCACAGCACGAAGTTGACCGACAGCCCGAACGTCGTCGACAACACATCCGACGCCGCGGCGAACGTGAGGATCCCGTAGAACGTCAGCGTCGCCACGCCGAGCGCCGTGCGCAGCGGCCGGTCGCGGGGGCGATCGCACAGGTGGTGCAGCGCCCGGTCGCCGGAGATGCGCGCTTCGAGGAACGGCCACAGGTAGAGCAGCGTGAAGGTGACGCCGGCCAACAGCACACCAGGGAAGAACGGGTTCGGGACCTCGAAGCCGAAGGCGCGGATCTCCCACCCCGGCATCACGCGCAGCGCGCCGTCGAGCCACCCCACGTACCAGTCGGGCTGCGACGCGGAGCTCACCTCAGCCGGGTCGAACGGCCCGTACAACCAGATCGGGTTCACCTGGGCCACACCGCCGAGCAGCGCGAGCACCGCCGCGGTCAGGAAGAACAGTCCGAGCGCTTTCGCCGCGTAGTTCGGCCACATGCGCTCGCCGACGACGTTGTCCTCCGTCCGGCCCGGGCCCGCGAACTGGGTGTGCTTCTGGCGCACGATGATCGCCAGGTGGGCTCCGATGAGGACGGCGATGACGGCCGGGACCAGGAGGATGTGGATCACGTAGAGGCGGGTGATGATGTCGGGCCCAGGGAACTCGCCGCCGAACACGAGGGACGTGAGCCACGTGCCGGCGAGTGGGATGGAGATCGCGATCGAGTACGCGATGCGCAGGCCCGTACCGGACAGCTGGTCGTCGAGAAGCGAGTAGCCGGCGAACCCGTTGAAGATGGCGAGCACCAGCAACGTGCAGCCGATGATCCAGTTGAGTTCGCGGGGCCGACGAAACGCGCCGGTGAAGAACACCCGCATCAGGTGCACGACGATGGTGGCGACGAACAGCAGCGCGGCCCAGTGGTGGATCTGGCGCATCACGAGCCCGGCCCGCACGTCGAAGCTCAGGTCGAGCGCCGAACGGTAGGCGTCGGTCATGTGCACGCCCTGCAGCGGCGTGTAGCTGCCGGAGTACACGACCTCCTTCTGGCTGGGATCGAAGAAGAAGGTCAGGTAGACACCGGTGACCACGAGGACCGTGAAGCAGTACAGAGCCAGCTCGCCGATCATGAACGACCAGTGGTCGGGGAACACCTTGCCGAGCAGGGTCCGGGCGAAGCCCGCCGCGCCGACCCGTTCGTCGAGCCACCGCGCCACCCGCCGTGTGATCACCGGTCGCGGTCCCAGAAGCCGGGGCCGACGGGGTCGGAGAAGTCGCCGGCGGCCACGACGAAGCCGTCGTCGTCGATGTCGAGGGGAAGTTGCGGGAGCGCCTTGGCCGCCGGACCGAACACGGGACGGGCGCCGTCGAGCACGTCGAAGGTCGACTGGTGGCATGGGCACAGCAGCAGCTGCGACTCGTTCTGGTACAGGCCGACCGGGCACCCGGTGTGGGTGCACAGCTTCGAATAGGCGACGATGCCGTCGGGAGCCCAGTCTTCGCGCCCCGGGCGCGGGCGGTACTGGTCCGACGGCAGCCGGATGAGCAGCGTCGACGAATCGGGCGCGTCGGTGTGCCCTTCCGGGAACGCGGTGACGATGCCGCCGATCGCGAGGTCGTCCGCCATCACCGGCTCGTTGTCGTCGGTGACGAGTCGGATGCCGGCGCGGTACGGCGTCCGCTTCAGGTCCTTGCCCGGCCGGGGCCCAAGCGAGCGGATCGGGAACAGCAGGGCGGTGCCGAGGGCGGCGACCGCGCCGCCGGCCATGCGGACCAGCAGGCGCCGCCGGGTCAGGATGCGTTCGCCCCGTTCGAACGCCCGCCGGAAAGAGGCCACCTCGTAGTCGGTCGAGGCGAGCCGGCCTCGCTCTTCGGTGACCTCCTGGTCGGCCATGAAGTGCTTGGCCCACACGACCACGCCGATCCCGATGCCGCCGAGCGCCGCGGACAAGAACACGCCTTCGAGCTGGGGCTGACCGCCGCGCCAGTACACGACGGCGAGCCCGAGGGCGGCGGCGATGCTGACGCCGAAGGCCACCGCCGTCCCGCGCTCCCCCGCGCTCGCCCTCACCGCGACCTCGGCATGCGGGTTCCGATCCATCCCACCATGAGCAGGAGTACGCCGACGCCGATGACCCACGTGACGAAACCCTCGGGTATAGGCCCGACCCGTCCGAGGGGCAGCCCGCCGCGGTCGTCGGGTTGGTCGAGGTACTGCACGTAGCGCACGAGCGAGTCGAGCTCCTCGCGGCTGATGGCGTCGGTCGGGAACACGGGCATCTGGCCCGGACCGGCGCGGACGGCGGCCGCGATCTCGAGGTCGCTGGCCGGATGCAGGTTGGGCGCGGCGTGCCCGTAACTGAGCGCGCCGCCGACGCCCGCCGCGCTGTGGCACGGCGCGCAGTTGAGGCGATACACCTCGCCGCCGACCGCGAGATCGCCATTGGCCGGATCGACGTCGGGGAGGTCGGGGCCGCGACCGAGCGACGCCACGAACGCGACGAGCGCGTCGATGTCATCCTCGGAGTAGGCCCGGCGCTTGCGTTGCGGCGTCTCGTCGGGATTGGCCAGCGGCATCCGGCCGGTGTGGAGGTAGTAGTAGGCGGTCGCTTCGCCCGCGTTCCTCAGCGACGGTCCGCGCTGTCGACCGTCGACGTCGGACACTCCGCCGCCGTCGTCGCCGTGGCAGCTCACGCAGCCGGTGAGGTACAGCTCGCGGCCGCGATCCACCGGCGACGGCTGGGCGACGGCGTCGCTACGAGGTGTCAGGACCGCGGCGAGGGCGACCGTGGCCAGGGCGGGTAGTAGGCGCCGGACCATGGCGATCAGCGGATCACGTAGATGGTCGTGAACAGTGCGATCCACACGACGTCGACGAAGTGCCAGTAGTACGAGGTGACGTCGACGATCGGACCCACCGGTGCCCGCGAGGAGCCCGCCACCACGCCCGCCACGACGACCATCAGCACGAGCCCGCCGATGACGTGCAGCCCGTGGAACCCGGTCATGAGGAAGAAGATGGACCCGTACGCGTCGGTGCGGATCGAGAACGGCAGCTGGACGTACTCGACGGCTTGGTTGGCCACGAACACCGCGCCGAGGGTGAGCGTGACCGCGAGCCAACGGATCGCGTTCGCCCGTTGCCCGTGCTCGGCCGCCCGCACCGCGCCGTGCATCGTGAAGCTGGAGGAGACCAGCACGAGCGTGAACACCAACGGGCGGACGAAGCCGATCTCTGCGCCGTCGGGTGGCCACGGACCGGTGGCGTTGGCCCGCAGCGTGAAGTAGCCGGCGAACAGCCCGCCGAAGAACATCAGCTCGGAGGCCAGCCACACGACGACACCGACGCGCAGCGCCGACGGTCCGGCCGCGGCTACCGGCACGCCGGGGTCGCGAGGGACGGCGGCAGCGGCGGCGGCCGCAGGCATGCGGTTCGGTCTACCACGCGGGCCGTGTCCCGACTCCCGTCCCGTTCTGTCGGCATCAAGCCGGTTGCGGAACTCCGACGGCGCTGATCGACCGAAATGAAGGCACTCATCGACTCATGGCGTCATCAACTGCCGACAGAACGATGGGGGGGCGGCGAGAATGGCGGCCGTGGTCGTCCTCGCGGTGCTCGCCGTGGTCGGCTACGTCGTCGGCGTCCGGCGGCTGGCCGACCGGGGGCGACGATGGCCACAGTCACGGACCGCTCCCTTCGTCGCAGGCGCGGCGATCCTCGCGGCGGCCAGCGAGCTCGGCTTGGGCCGCTACGACACCGACAGCTTCAGCGCCCACATGCTCGAACACGTGGCGCTGGGCATGGTCATCCCCCTACTGCTCGCCCTCGGTGCGCCCGTCACCCTCGCGCTCCAGACCTCCGGCCCCGTCGTCCGCTCGACCCTGCGGCGCGCGGTGCGCAGCCGGCCGGTCGCGGTCCTGACCCATCCGGTCGTCGGGTGGACGCTGTTCGGACTCACCCCGTTCGTCCTCTACTTCACGCCACTCTTCGATCTGTCGCTGCGGAACGGCTTCGTGCACGGCGCCGTGCATCTGCACCTGCTCGCCGTTGGGTGCCTGTTCTGCTGGCCCGCGGTCGGCATCGACGCGGTCGGCCATCGGCTACCGCACGGCGGACGGGTGCTCTACCTCTTCGTCGCGGTTCCGTTCCACGCGGTGCTCGGCCTGGCGATCCTGAGTGCGAAGCTCCCCCTGGCCGAGTCCTCCTACGGCCCCGGCCTCGCCGATCAGCGCACGGCGGCGGCGATCGTGTGGGTCGCCGGCGACCTCTTCGGCCTGCTGGCCGGCGGTGTCGCGGTGGTCCGGTGGATGGCCGCCGACGAGCGGGACGCGGCCCGCATGGACCGCGCCGAGCTCGTCAGCTCGCCGCCGACCCCCTGATGCGAACTCTATGGAGGTGTCGGTTCGGCCGTGCCGGGCTCGGCCATCGCCACGAGCACCGCGCCCACGGCGATGGCGGCGCCGCCGACCAGTTGGGCCGCGCGCAGGGTCTCGTCGAGGAACAGCGCGGCGAGCAGGACGGTCCCGACCACCTCCACGGTGAGCAACACGGATGTGCGCGTCGGCCCGAGCCGGCGCAACCCGACGAACATCAGCCCGAAGGCGAAGGCGTTGGCGAGGGCGTAGCCGAACATCGCCGGCCAGTGGCCGGCCGGTTGATGCAGCCGGCCGAGCACCACCCCGCGCGCCAGGAGCGAGAGGCCCGCGCCGAGCGAGACCCACGCCGCGTTCACCACCGGCTCGGTGCGGCGCACCAGGCGATGGCTGGTGAGGAAGTAGAGGCTGAACGACAACGATGCGAGCAGCGCGAACACCGCACCCGTGGCCGAGACCGTGATGCGACCGCCGGCGCCAACCACCAGCGCGACACCGCCGACGGACAGGACAATGGCGCCAACGAGGCGCCGGCTGGCGCGGATGCCGCCGATCGCCAGCTCGAGCACGGTCACGATGGCCGGGTACGAGTAGAAGAGCAGCCCCACCGCCGCGGCCGACCCTCGCCCGAGCGCGAGGTAGAAGCAGGTCGCCTCCAGGGAGTACCCGATGGCTCCGAGGAGGAAGGTGGTCAGGCGCTCGCCGCGCACGGGGGCAAGGGGGGCGCGGCGTCCGGCCTGCAACGCGAGGAGCAGCACCGTCGCCATCATGAAGCGGATCCCGAGGGCGGTCTCGCCGGTGACGCCGCCGTCGGCCAGCGAGCGTCCGATCACGACGGTGACCGCGTACGCGATCCCTGAGCCCACCGCGGCCAGGGAGCCGGTGACGGCGGCGCTGGTTCTCAGGACGCGTACAAGGCGTCGATCTCAGACGCGTATTTGGCGTGGATGCCGCGGCGCTTGAGCTTCGACGTCGGCGTGAGCTCCTCGGTATCCGGTAGCCACTCGTCGCCGAGCACCCTCACCTTCTTCACCCGCTCGGCGTTGTTGAAGGCGGCCATCACCTCGACCACCCCGCGCTCGATCTCGGCGACCACGTCGGGGTTCGCGGCCAACTCGTGGAGCGACGACGACGCGATGCCGTGCTGGCGGGCCCACGCCGGAGCGACCTCCGGATCGAGCACCACGAGCGCGGCGACGAACGGCCGCTCATCGCCGATGGCGCAGGCTTGGCCGACGAGCGGGATCGTCTTGAGGGCAGCCTCGAGGTTGGCGGGGCTCACGTTCTTGCCGCCCGCGGTGATGATCAGTTCCTTCTTGCGGTCGACGATGCGGAAGTAGCCGTCGTCGTCGACCTCGCCGATGTCCCCCGAGTGGAGCCAGCCGTCCGCGTCGAGGGCCTCGGCGGTCTTCTCCGGATCGTTGAGATAGCCGACGAACACGTTGCCGCCGCGGCAGATCACCTCACCGTCGTCGCCCAGAGCCACCTCGCATCCGGCAATGGCCGGTCCGACGGTGCCGGGCTTGATACGCCGGGGGGTCCACGTCATTGGTCCGCTCGACTCCGACATGCCGTAGATCTCGGACAGCGGGACGCCGATCACGTTGTACCACTCGAGCAGATCGGCGTGGATGGGTGCGGCCCCGCTGATGGCGAAGTCGGCTTGGTCGAGGCCGATCGTCTCACGCAGCTGGCGGAACCCGGAGTCCTGGAGGAGCTGCCACGTCTGGTCCTGTTCTTCGGTCGCCTCGCCCCAAGCGCGCGCCCGGGCGATGGGCTTGGCCAGTTCGATTCCTTGCTCGAACTGGGCCGCTCGCTCGGGGTCGGCGGCCATCGCCGCTGTCACCCCGGCGTGCATTTTCTCCCACACCCGGGGCACGCCGAACACGATGTTCGGCCGGACGTCGCGCAGGTACGCGGGCATCTGACTGGTCTCGGCGCAGCACGTGATCTCGTACGCCTGCAGCGCTTGCCCGTAGTGACTCGTCATGCGCTCGGCGATGTGGGCCATGGGCAGGTAGGACACGACCTTCTTGCCGACCAGGTCGAGATCACCGCCCATGGACACGCGGAGGCTCTCAGATGTCCAGCACACGTTCTGGTGCGTGATCATCACGCCTTTAGGCGGTCCGGTCGTCCCGGACGTGTAGATGACCGTGGCGAGCGCGTCCGGCGTCACGGTCTCGGCCGCCTCCGCCAGGTCGACGCCCGTGCCGTGGAAGAGGTCGCCCGCACTCTCGTCGACGTTGATGATGTCTTCCAGCGCACCGAGTTGGTCCCGGACCTCGACGAAGCGGTCACCGAACCCCGCGTTCTCCACGACGGCCAAGCGCGCGCCGCAGTGCCCCGCGAGGTATGCGATCTGTTCGGGCGACGAGGAGTTGTAGATCGAGATCGGGGTGGCGCCGCAGAAGACGACGGCGAGGTCGACCATGTGGAACGCCGCGACGTTGCGCATCATGAGCACGACCCGGTCGCCCGGACCGACACCGAGGGCGCGCAGCGACGCCGCCGCGCCCGCGACGTGCTCGGCGTACTCCTCGAAGGTCCACTCCGACCACGAACCGTCGGGCGCCCGCTCCCGCAGCGCCACGCGGTGACCGTGCTCGGCCACCGTGCGGACGAAGCGCTCGGCCACCGTCTGTCCCGCGACCGCCCGGTTCAACTCCTCCGTCGACGCAGCTGGCATGTCATCAACGTAGTTGGATGATGACTTCGGTCCCGCCCTCGCTCGAGCCGAGACGGATGTCCGCCCCTAGGACGTCGAGCAGCGTGCGGGCCATCGGCAGCCCGAGCCCGAGGCTGGGGACGTGGGCGGTCGCGTTGTCCTGTGTGAACCGCTCGAACACCGTCTCTCGCACGTCGTCGGGGATGCCCGGTCCCGGGTCGCGCACCGAAAGGCTCCGCCCGTCCGCGGCGACATCGATGTGGGCGCGGCCGCCGTACTTCAGCGCGTTGTCGACGAGGAAGCCGACGGCCCGCCGGAACAGGTCTGGATCGGTGGTGATGAGGACGTCGCTCGGGCACTCGACGGTGACGAGCCCGGGATGCATCGACCGGGCTCGGACCTCGCCGAGCAGCGGGCGGAGCCCGATCTCGCTCGGGCGGGCCATGAGCACACCGGTCTCGAGCCGCGACAGCGTGATGAGGTCTTCGATGAGCCCGGCCAAGCGGCGCACGGCGGTCTGGCTGCGCTCGAGCATGTTGCGCTGGCTCTCCGCGTCGATGCTGTCGCCGTAGGTGAGCATCGTCGACAGGAACCCGTCGATGATCGTGATCGGGGTGCGGAGCTCGTGCGAGGCGCGGGCAATGAAGTCGCTCTTCAGCCGCTCGAGTTCGATGACCTTCTGGAAGCGCCGGGCGCTCTCGACCGCGCCGGCCACGAGCGTGGCCAGACCCGCGAGCACGGCGAGGTCGTCGCTGTTGAACGCGTCTTCCTCGGGCGAGTCCACCTGCATGACGCCGATGGTCTCGCCGAGGCAGATGAGGGGGACCCCGAGATAACTGCGGATCCCGGCGTTCGAGCCGAGGCCGCGGCACGCGTGTGGGACCCGCATGTCGACGTCGAACTCGGGCGAATAGACCGCCCGGCCGGTCGAGATGATCTGTCCGGAGACGCCCTGGTCCACGGGGAAGCGGGCGTTGGACACCTCCTGCGACACCGAGGGGTGAGATGCGGCGACGTAGATGCCGCCGTCGTCGATGAGTTGGATCGTGCCGCCGCGGAAGTCGACGATACGCCGCATGCCTTCGAGCGCCGTCTTGAGGACGACCTCGAGATCGAGCGCGGGCCCGAGGTCTTCGGCGAGGTTGCGGATGAGCGCCCAGGTGTCGAGAAGGCGACGAAGGCGCGCCTCGTTGTCCTCCACCCGCGGCAGCCGGTCGATCACGGCCTCATCTTGACCGGTTCTCGGGCGGGCCACCTACAATCACTTGACCAGCCGGTCAAGACCGGCGCCCCGGAACTTGCAGCCCGAAAGGGGACACCCGATGCCCACCGCCGTGATCGTCGATGCCGTCCGCACCGCCGGAGGCAAGCGCAACGGGAAGCTGTCCGGCTGGCACCCGGCCGATCTCGCGGCCGAGACCCTGCGTGCGCTTGTCGAGCGCAACGACCTCGATCCCGCTCTCGTCGAGGACGTGATCATGGGGTGCGTCATGCAGGTCGGCGCCCAAGGCGTGAACGTCGGCCGCAACGCCGTCCTGGCCGCCGGCTTCCCCGAGTCGGTGCCGGCTACCACCGTCGACCGGCAGTGCGGCTCGTCGCAGCAGTCCGCCCACTTCGCCGCGCAAGGCGTGATCGCGGGGGCCTACGACGTCGTCATCGCGGCCGGCGTCGAGGTCATGTCGCTCGTCCCCATGGGGGCATCGATGATGGCGCCGAACACCGGCATCCCGTTCGGGCCTCGGATGATGGACCGCTACAAGGACGTCGGCGGCCTCGTCCCGCAGGGCATCTCGGCCGAGCTCATCGCCGACAAGTGGGGCCTGTCCCGCGAGGACCTCGACGTGTTCAGCCTCGGCTCGCAGCAGAAGGCCGCCCGGGCCCGGGACGAAGGCCGCTTCGACCGCGAGATCCTGCCGGTGAGGGAGCTCCGCCTCGACCGCGAGTCGGGCAAGGTCGTCGCGGGCGACGGGCTCGTCTCCGCCGACGAGGGCATCCGCGAGTCGAGCCTCGAGTCGCTGGCCAACCTCAAGCCCGCCTTCAAGCAGGACGGCGGCAAGGTTACGGCCGGCAACTCGTCCCAGATCACCGACGGCGCTTCGGCGCTGCTCATCATGAGCGAGGAGAAGGCGGCCGCGCTGGGACTCATCCCTCGGGCCCGGTTCGTGCAGTTCGCGCTGGCCGGCGTCGACCCCGTCACGATGCTCACCGGTCCGATCCCGGCCACCGAGAAGGTGCTCGAGAAGGCCAAGATGGCGATCGACGACATCGACCTCGTCGAGATCAACGAGGCGTTCGCGTCGGTCGTGCTCGCGTGGGAGAAGGAGCTGCACCCGGACATGAGCCGGGTGAACGTCAACGGCGGGGCCATCGCCCTCGGTCACCCGCTCGGCTGCTCCGGCGCAAAGCTCATGGCCACGCTTGTGAACGAGCTGGAGCGCACCGGCGGCCGCTACGGCCTGCAAACCATGTGCGAGGGCGGCGGCATGGCCAACGCCACCATCATCGAACGTCTGTAGTCGAGCCCGCTCAAACTCCGCAGGGTCGTAGCCTCATCTGGTGGTGTGGCTCGTCTTCCGGGTGCTGATCGCGGCGGGCGCGGCGTACCTCATCATCCGGGGCGGGATGGCAATGCTCGGCGGTTTCGCCCGGCCCGTGCCACCGCCACCGCCCGCGGGCGAGCTGCGCAAGGTCAAGATCATGTTCCGGTGCAGCATCTGCGGCACCGAGGTGCGAATGACCTCGGCCAACGATGAGGTGCCCGACCCCCCGAGGCACTGCCAGGAGGACATGGAGCTCGTCGCTCCCATTGAATGACGGCCCGTGCCGATCACCCACTTATCCACAGACTGTGCACGAATCTGTGGGGCGTCACACGCTTGTAACTTCGCCGAAACCGCCCGTTCAGTGGTATTGCGTCGCGGTGATGATCCCAGCGAGGATCAGCCCAAGTCCGAGCAGCAGGTACCAGTTGCTCGTGTCGCCGGGAACGAGGCCAAGGTAGTTGGCGATGATCACCACGACACCCAGCCCCAACAGGGTGAACATGATGATCGGCACCCAGATGGAGCTGACTTTGAGCTCGCGGGGGATCGGCGGCGTGTAGCGGCTCGTCGGCGGAGGCGCGCTGGTGCGCCGGGTGGGAGTGGGCCTGGCGGCCCCCGCTTTGGGCGTGACCCGCCCGCCTTCGACCTTGCGCTTGACCGGCTTCGCCATAGCTGGTCGAGATTAGCGGAGGCTCAGATGGCGAGGGCAACGGGACGGCCGGCGTCGACCGCCTCAGCCAGCGCCGCGTCGGCCGCCATGTAGAGCTCGTCAGGGTTCGAGGCATGGTCCGGGAACGCCGCCACGCCGGCGGCCAGTTGGACGGCCACGTCCGCGCCGCCAGGCAAGTGGACCGTCACGCCCGCGCGCGACACGAACCGGTCCACGACGTTGACCGCTTCTGCGGGCGCGATGCTGGGCAGTACGACCACGAGATCGTCGCCGTCGCCAGAGCCAACGGTTGTGCCGTCCGGGGCGAGGGCTTGGACCCGTCGCACGATCTCGCGGGTCACGAACTCCAGGCCATCGGATCCGACCGCGCTGACGATGGCCGACGGGGCCCGGAGGCGTACGAGCGCGAGCGACACCGGCGTGCGCGCCGCGGCCGCCGCTGCGACCTCAGCGTCGATCGCCTCGGTCAATGCCGTCGCACTCATCGGGGCGGCCGCGTCGCGCGCCGCCGCAATGTGCGTGGCCACCAAGCTGGCGAGGGTGCCGGCGTTGAACGGCTTGCTCAGTGCGCCGTCGGCGGCCCCGCGGAGCCGGTCCAGATGGTCCTTCACCGTCTCGTCGGCCGACACGACGACGACCGGGACGTGATCGAAGCCGGGCTCGGCCCGCAGGAGGTCATAGGCGTCGAACCCGCTGAAACCCCGCAGGCCGATGTCGAGCAAGACGCAGTCGGGCCGGCTCGCCTCGATGGTGCTGACGACCTCCGCGGCCGAGGCCGGGTCGAGGTGGATCAGGTCGTAGCCGCTCGCCCGGAAGTAGGCGCGCAGGAACTCGGCGATGTCGGGGTCGTCTTCGACGGACAGAACTCGCGTCGTCGCGGCCAGGCGCGCCGCGATGGAACCCGGGCGGGAGTCGGGGCGCATGCCGCTACTCTCGACCGCCGTGGCCCGGCGGGTGCTGGTGATCGATAACTACGACTCCTTCGTGTACAACCTCGTCCAGTACCTGGGTGAGCTCGAGGCGCATCCCATCGTCTATCGGCACGACGATCTCGGCCTTGACGAGATCGTTGCCCTCGACCCCGACGCGGTCCTCATCAGCCCGGGCCCGGGGCGCCCTGAGGACGCCGGTCTCTCGAACGCGGTGATCGAGCACTTCGCCGGGCTCCGTCCAATCCTCGGCGTGTGCCTCGGCCATCAGTGCATCGGGCAAGTGTTCGGTGGCGAGGTGGTGCGGGCGGTCGAGGTGATGCACGGCAAGACGTCGCTCATCCATCACCGAGGCGCGGGCGTGTTCGCCGGTCTCCCCGACCCCTTCGAAGCCACCCGGTACCACTCGCTCGTGGTCGACCCGGCCACGATGCCCGCGTGCTTGGAGGTCACCGCCGAGACGGCCGATGGCGTGGTGATGGGCGTCCGCCATCGTGAGCACGCGGTGGAAGGCGTGCAGTTCCACCCCGAGTCGATCCTCACGGCCGTGGGTCACGACCTCCTGCGCAACTTCCTGGCCCAGGTCGACGACCGGGAGCGTGCACCGGCGTGACGTCGCCGCGAGCCGGGCTTGGACCGACCGTTACGGCGTGAAGCGGGCCACCGTGATGGTCACCGTGGAGCCCGGGGGCGCGGTGGAGCCGGCCGCGGGATCCTGGGACTGCACCTTGCCGTCCTGGGTTGGGTCGACGGTCGCGATGTCGTCGACCTCCACGTTGAAGCCCTTGTCTTCGAGCGCGTTGCGGGCACCCTGCTCGCTCAAGCCGACGACGCTGGGCACGGCGACCTCCTCCGGCCCCGAGGACACCACCAGGTTGACGGTCGACCCCTTCTCGACTGGTGCGGTTGCCGGCGGATCGGTGCGGATCACCTTGCCCGCGTCGATCGTGGTGGACGCCTCCTCCACCGTGTCGCCGACCTTCAGCCCCGCTTGCCCGAGCAGGTTCGACGCCTCGGCCACGCTCTTGCCGGTCACGTCCGGCACCGCGACGGGGGCGGGACCGGCCGACACGGTGAGCGTGATCGTGCCCGTCTTCGCGACCTGGGTGTCGGGCGCGGGTAGCTGGTCGACCACCTCGCCTTCGGTCGCGTCGTTGTCGACGAGCTTGGTCTCGATGTTCGTGAAGCCCTGCGCGGTGAGGAAGGCGCGGGCGTCGGTCTCCTGCTGACCGATGACGCGCGGCATCGGAACCGTGTTGGCGCCGGCGCTTACCTTGATCGTCACCGTCGAGCCCTTGTCGACCCGCTCGTCGGCGTGAGGCGACTGATCGAAGACGATGTCCACCGGCTTGTCGTCGTTGGGCTCGGTGATCGGGTTGACCTCGAACCCCGCGGCCTCGAGCGTGGCGGTGGCGGTCTGGACGTTGACATCGATCACCGACGGGACGACCACCTGCTCGACGGTCTCATCCTTCTCGCCCACCCCGAGGACCTTGGCCAGCAGCACGAGCAGCCCGGCCAGGATCAACAGGAGGATGACGAGCACGACGAGGAAGGCACCCGTGCGGCGCGGCGGCTGGTACTCCCGCGGCAGCTCCTCCACCGGCACCATGCGCGTGCCGTCGCTGTACGTCCGCACGGCTCGCGTCGCTTGCACCGCGCTCGTCGCGTCGAGCGGCGGCGCAGTGCTCGCCAACACGGACTGCCCCTCGCGGAACCGCCGCAGATCGCTGCGGAGATCCTCGGCCGACGGGTAGCGGGCGGCGGGCTCCTTGCTGAGCAGCCGCATGATGATCGCCTCGAGCGGCGCGGGCACGTCGAGGTTCGAGTGGCGGGGCGGGGTCGGAGTCTCCTGCACGTGCTTGTACGCGATCGACACCGGGCTGTCGCCGGTGAAGGGCGGGCGCCCGGTGACCATCTCGTAGAGGACGACACCGAGCGCGTACAGGTCGCTGCGAGGATCGAGGGGAAGGCCCTGCGCCTGCTCGGGGGAGAAATAGGTGGCCGTGCCCATGACCGCACCGGTCTGGGTGAGGTTCTCGTCGGCCGCGTCCATGGCCCGGGCGATGCCGAAGTCGCCCACCTTCACTTGGCGGGCTGAGATGAGGATGTTTCCTGGCTTCACGTCGCGGTGGACGACGCCGTTGCGATGCGCGAAGCCGAGCGCGGCGGCGACGTCGATGGCGATGTCGGCCGCCCGGTCGGGGTGCAACGGCCCTTCGGTGCGGAGGATCTCAGCCAGGCTGCGGCCCTCCACGTACTCCATGACGATGAAGTACGTGCCGGCCTGCTCGCCCCAGTCGTAAACGCCGACGATGTTCGGGTGGTTGAGGTTGGCGGCGGCCTGGGCTTCGCGGCGGAAGCGGGCGACGAAGGCCGGGTCGGTGGCGAACTCGGGGAAGAGAACCTTCACCGCGACGGGTCGGTCGAGCAGCTGGTCGCGCGCGAGGAACACGTCGGCCATGCCCCCTCGGGCCAGTCGCCGGTGGAGTTCGTACCGCCCGTTCAGTACCGTCTGCTGCGACATCTGGATCTCACGTTACTGATCGTCACCGTCGGGGATTCGTTACCCCCCTGCTTGGGCCGCCAGCGTGGCCTCCATCATCTGCCGGGCGATGGGCGCGGCGACCCGGCCGCCGGTCGCTTCGCTGAACCCCTGCTGCGCTTCCACGAGCACGCAGACCGCGACGGTCGGCGCGCCGTCGGGGGGGCCGGCGAAGCCGACGATCCACGCTTCGACGCCGGCATTCGGGTCGTCGGGGTTGACCTGCGCGGTGCCCGTCTTGCCCGCGACGTCGACGCCGTCGATCTGGAGGCGCGTGGCGGTCCCGTTTTGGACCACGCCCCGCATCGCGTCGCGCATCACCGCCGCCGTCGGCGCGCTGATCGCCTGGCGCCACGGCTCGGGCCGATAGGACGTGATCTCGTCGCCCTGATCGTCGGTGATCTGCGCCATCAGGTGGGGCTTCATGATCACGCCGTTGTTGGCGATCGCCGACGCCACCAGGGCCATCTGCAACGGCGTCGCCTGCACCGAGTTCTGGCCGATGGCGGACTGCGCGAGTATCGGGAGGTTCTGGTCGTTCAGGTCGGTGGGGAACGCGGACTCGACGGCGGCGGGCAGGTCGATAGGCGGGCGATCGTTGAAGCCGAACGCCTGAGCGCCGGCGGTCATCCGCTGGGGCCCGAGGTCGAGACCCATCTGGGCGAACGAGGTGTTGCACGACACCCGCAGGATCTCGAACAGCGTCCCGCCGCACGTTTCGCCGGCGAAGTTCGACAGGTTCCTGGTCGTGAGCGGTAGGTCGAGCTCGGAAAGCTCCGGATAGCTCGGCGCGTCGGGCGTGACCTCGCCGCTGTCGACGCCTACGGAGCCGGTGACGAGTTTGAAGGTCGACCCCGGGAAGAAGCGCTCTTGGAACGTGCGGGCCCGCAGGGGCTTGTCGCCGTTGGCTTCGAGGAAGGTCTTGACGTCGTTGGCGCTGCTGTCGTGGGCGCTCATCAGGTTCGGGTCGAACGAGGGGAAGCTCCACAGCGCGAGGATCGACCCGTCGCGGGGATCGAGCACGACCACCGAGCCGCGCTGGTCGCCGAGCGCCTCGCGGGCTGTCTGCTGGAGGTCGGCGCGGATGGTGAGGGTGACGTCACCAGTGCGATCCCGGTCGACGAAGAGGTCCGAGAGGCTGTGCAGCTCCTGCTCGGTCGTCTGGCCCGCCAACTCCTCGTTGTAGCGCTTCTCGATGCCCGTGGCGCCGAAGTTGAAGTTGAAGTAGCCGGTGACGGGACCGAACAGGTCGCGCTGCGGGTACATCCGCTGGAACTGGAACTGCCCGACCTGTAGCGCCGGCTGGCTGCAGTCGAGGGGCGAGGCCCCGTCCTTGGGCACCTGACCGACCGCGGGGTCGGTCGTGACCGGCACGGTGCAGGCCAGCACCTGGCCGTCGGCGGAGACGATCTGGCCTCGGGCGTGGTCGAAGTCGCGCACGATGGCGCGGGTGTTGCGAGGGTCGTCGTTGAGCGAACGCGCCCGCACGACCTGGATGTAGTTCGTCATCGCGAACAGCGCGAGGTAGCACGCGAGCAGGCCGATCCCGAGGCGCCGCAGTTGCCGGTTCATGTCGTGCCCAGGCTCGAGACGCGGTCACGGGCGACGGCGCGGGGCGAGGAGCCGTCGGAGACTCGCACGAGGAGCGCGAGGAGGACGTAGTTGGCGACCAACGACGACCCGCCGTAGGACACGAACGGCAGTGTCACCCCGGTGAGCGGGAGGAGGCGCGTGACGCCGGCCATGATGATGAACGACTGCACGCCAAGCAGGACGGTGAGCCCGGCGGCGAGGAGCTTCTCGAACGGGGCGTCGGCCCGCAGTGCGATCCGCAGGCCCGAGCCGACCAGGAGGACGAAGGCGACGATGATCGCGACCGCGCCGAGCAGTCCGAGCTCCTCTCCGATCGCCGCGAAGATGAAGTCCGTCTCCGCCACCGGGATGCGGTCGGGGTTGCCGAGGCCGATACCGGTTCCCGCGACGCCGCCCCACGCGAAGGCGAACCAGCTCTGGATCACCTGGAAGCCCTTACCCGACGGGTCCTGCCAGGGGTCCAGCCACACGCTCACGCGCTCCTGCACGTGGGCGAAGGTCTGGTAGGCGAACGTCGCGCCGGCCGCGAACAGCACAGCACCGACGCCGAGGTACGTGACTCGCTCGGTCGCGACCCACAGCAGCAGGATGAACAGGGCGAAGAACAGCAGCGACGAACCGAGGTCCTTCTCCATCGTCATCACGACGAGGGACGCCCCCCATGCCATGAGCAGGGGGCCGAGGAACTTCGGCTCCGGCAGGAAGGGCCGAGCCTTCGGCCACGTGACCATGCCAAGGAGCTCGCGTCGCTCGACGAGATACGACGCGAAGAAGATGGCGAGGACGATCTTGGCGAACTCGCCCGGCTGGAAGTTGACGGGCCCGACGCTGGCCCAGATGCGCGAGCCGTTGATCTCGCGACCGAACCCGGGCAGCAGCGGGAGCATCAGCAGCCCGATGCCGGCGAGCATGAACGTGTAGCGGTAGCGCTCGAGGTCGCGGATGCGGCGTACGAACAGGAGCGTGCCGATGTACGCGCCGATGCCGACGGCCGTCCACGTGGCTTGCAGTCCGGCGAGGTCGCGGTCGAGGCGGGCGATGAACACGTACCCGATGCCGTTGAGGATCGCGGCCAACGGCAGCAGCACGGCATCGGCCGACGGTGCGAGCCGCCGGGTGGCGACGTGCGCCGCGACGAGGAGGGCCAGAACGATCACGAGGAACGGCCCGACGTTCGCGGGGAGCGACGCGGTGGTCCCGAGGCTGGCGAGCACGTACGCACCGCCGGTCACGAGGACCGCGATGAGGATGAGTCCGAGCTCGGTGTTGCGGCGGACCGTGGAGATCACGGCGTCGACGTGCTCGACGGCACAGTCGTCGTCGTGGTGGTCGTCGTGGTGGTCGTCGTCGTGGTGGTCGTCGGCGTGGCGGCGATGCGTACGTTCTCGACGAAGGCCTGGGCGTCGGCGAGACTGCCCTCCTCGACGCCGGCGTCGAGGCGAGCCAGGAATCGCGACGGCACGTCGGCCCGGTCGATGCCGGTGCGCTGCTCGAGGGTCGGGTCGAACCAGAGTGCGCCGTTTGGTTTGCCCTTGAATATGGCCACCTCGGCGTCCTTGAAGCCGACGTAGTACGTGTGGCGGGCGTACCACCCGACCGCGCCCGCGGCCCCGCCGACTACCACGACGACGGCGAGCACGAAGGCCAACACCCGCCACGTCATCCGCCTCGGACGCGGTTCTCTGGCGGCCTTGGCGGCTCGCCGTTGAGCCTCTGCGGTGGGGGCCGCCGTCTTCCGCTCGCTCGTCGTGAAGCCCGCGAGGTCGGTGTGGGCCGCGGTCGCGCTCCGGTCGTGGGCGAGGGCGGCGGACGCGGCGCCCGCTTTGTCGTCGTCATCGGTGACGTCGACGATGACGACCGTGACGTTGTCCCTTCCGCCGGACTCGACGGCGGTACGGACGAGCTCGGCCGCGGCTTCCGCGGGGTCGTCGAGGCGGCGGAGAACGCTGGCGATCCGGCTGTCGTCAACCTCGTCGGACAGACCGTCAGTACAGAGGACGAAGCGGTCGCCCTTGAACGGCTCGACCGCGCCGGCATCGACGTCCACCGTCGGCTCGATGCCGAGCGCCCGGGTGATCATGTGGCGCCGGGGATGGACGCGGGCTTCTTCGGGCGTGAGCCGACCGTCGCGAACCATCTCGTCGACGAGGGTGTGATCGTCGGTGATCTGCTCCAGCTCGCCGTCGCGGAACCGGTAGATGCGCGAGTCGCCGACGCTGGCGAAGGCCAGCTCGGTGCCGTCGCCATCGGTGCCCACTGAGGCGATGGCCACGACGGTCGTGCCCATGCCTTCGAGGTCGGGGTCGCCGGCCTGCTGGTCGAAGACGGCGCGGTTGGCCTCCTGGACCGCGGCCCGCAGGCCCTCGACCGTGTGGTCGACGAAGTTGGCGCGGAGCGCGGCGACCGCCACCTGGCTGGCGACCTCGCCGGCGCGGTGGCCGCCCATGCCGTCGGCGACGACGAAGAGGTCCTCGGTGACGAGCGAGGTGTCCTCGTTGTTCGTTCGCACGTGGCCGACGTCGGTGGCCGCACCCCATCGCAGCGCGGTCATGCGAGCTCCATGATCGTGTTGCCGACTTGGAGGCGGTCACCCCGCTGCATCGCCATGGGGCCGGCTACCTTCTGACGGTTCAAGTACGTCCCGTTGGTCGAGCCGAGGTCCTCGACGAAGATCTGTCCGTCGCGGCTGAACACGCGGGCGTGCAGCTGTGAGACGTACGTGTCGTCGAGCGTGACCTGACAGCCGGCGGCCCGGCCCACGGTGAGCTCCTCGCCCAGCGGGAAGGAGCGGCCGCGTTCGCCCTCGGGCTCGATGACCTTCAGCGCACCCGGCCCCTTGCCGGGCCGACGAGCGGGCGCAGGCTTGGCGTCCCGGCGCCGGCTCGGGCGCGCCGCCACCCCCTCAGCCGCGTGCGGGCTGAGTTCGGCCCACACCGCCCGCAGGACCCGTAGGAAGAACAGGTAGAGGAGGGCGAGCAGGCAGAGCTTGAGGACGTTGAGCAGCTGCTCCGACACCGTGGCCGAGCCTATGGGAACTGATCTCCGGGGATGAGCCGCGGCGTTCTCCCCGACTCAGCTCGCCTCGAAGCGCATCCGGGTGTTGCCGAACATCAGCTCGTCACCGTCCGCCAGTTCTTGTTCCGTGATCCGCACTCCGTTCACCCGCGTGCCGTTGGTGGACCCGAGGTCGACGACCACGTAGCCGATGCCTCGCGGCCGGATCTCGGCGTGCTTGCGGCTGACGTTGGGGTCGGCGAGGACGATGTTGCACTCGGGCATGCGACCCACGCTGAGGACTTGTTCGCCCAGCACCACCCGCTCGCCGGTGGGCAGCACCAGGCTGCCCGCGCCCACGCCACCCTCGCCCTCACGCAGGCGACCAGTGATCTGGAACGCGCCCGTGTGCATCGTCGGGGCGGTGAGGAACTCGACCGAGACCGGGCCGGCGAAGCTGTACCCCTCGTCGCGAGCGTGCTCCCGGGCCGCGTCGCACAGCTCGCGCACCAGCGTGTCCTGATATTCGGTGAACTGCTCGTAGTCGGACGGGCTGAGCTCGACCGTGAAGTGGTTGGGCACGATCGTGCGGCCCCGCACGTCCACGCTGCGGTTGTCGTCGATCTCCCGCACCAGCCGCCGTCCCAACTCCACGGGCCGCAACCCACTACGAAAGGCGCGTGCGAACACACCCTCGACCATGCGCTCCAGCCGGCGCTCGAAGCCCTTGAGGCCCACGGCGGGACAGGCTAACGGCCACACCGGACCGCGCTCCTCTGGCGTCGCGCCGGCCGGGCCAAGGCCGTGGCACTTCGGGGTCTCTGCCGCCCCCAACCGCCACATCCCCCTTGAACGCCACAGCCTCGGACGCCCCGCGGAGCCACTTCGGCGCTGCGATACCCTGAGCCGTTGCTGCTCGGGCGAGTGGCGGAATGGCAGACGCGCTGGCTTCAGGTGCCAGTGTCCGTAAGGACGTGGGGGTTCAAGTCCCCCCTCGCCCACCCTCCCTGGGTTGACGACAGAACTGGTTGGTTCACGCCGACACAACTCGGTAAGCGGTCGCCCAGCTGGACGTTCAGCAGTGCGATGGCGGCGTGGCCGCGGTCGTCAGGCTGTCCCGAGAGTGGATTGCGGGCGCAGGCCCGAGGCTTGGTGGCTCCGGCCCCGCGATCGGGACGCGGCCCTTTATGCCAACTCGAGTGGCGGCGGGTTCAGGCTGCTGACGGCGGGTCGCCGGGGTGCGGCGGCGGCGGTGTGAACACTTGAATCGGCTTCGTCGGGCGACGGCGGGGCCGTGCCCGGGCCACACCGTCCGGGTCGACGACAGCGAGCTCGCTGAACTTGTCGATCTTCCGCAGGTTCGTGGCGAAGATCAGGAGCGCGACGAACATTGACTGTGCTGCGACGCCTCGAACACGACGCCGACCTGCAGAGCCAAGTGCTTCGTGGGCGTGGTCCTTGGCGATCCCATTCAGCCCCTCGATGATGTTGCGCAGCGTGGAGTACACGCGCTGCCACACCTGGCCGCCGTATGCGAGTGCTTGAACGAACTTGCCGCCAGCCTCGGGCGGGAATGTCACCGAGTGCTGGCGGCAGACCTTCGGCGGGTCGACCTCAATGTCGGTGTTGAGCAGGATCCGCGTCTTGCCCGCGGTCTTGTCTGTGATCGACCCGGGTTTGAGGTCGCAGCGCGCGGTCGGCGCGGCGCCGGAAGCCGGGCAGAGCAGACGGACATGCAACTCGTCGTCGGGCGCGCCCTTGGGTCGCAGCGCGTACACCCGGCGCGCGGCGATCCGGTCTCGCCAGAGCTTTTCGTCGATTCGTCCTGCCCGGTAGTCAATGGTGGCGTCGATGAGGGGCTGCGGGATGCTCGGGCAGTACCAGTCACCCTCGATGAGAAGGGCGCCGGCGTGTGAGCCCTGGACACCCAACTGATCCACTCGCGGAGCCCGAAGACGCCGCTGTTCTCCCCCTTCACAAACGTCTTGGCAGCAAGCTGTTCCACGAGCGTCTGACGCCCGAAGAAATACGCGTCGTTCTGGAGTGGAGACGACACGCCGAAGAGATCGACGGCGCCAATGTGTTCTGCGAGCCGGGAGCGAACAAAGAGGCCGCCGCGAGCGGGGTCAGTGCAACTGCCCGGTGGCACGACGCACACCGAGTGCTGACGGATGACTGCCACCACGCGGTTTGTCCGAACGCCGGCCGCGGACCGCTCCGTCAGCGACTCCTGACGCGGCCTACGGCTCGGCGCCGATGTTCACCATCCACTGGATCCCGAACTTGTCGACGAACGACCCGTATTGGTCGCCCCATGCCTGACGCTCCAGGGGCGTGGTCACCTGGCCGCCCGCTGACAGCCCGTCAAGGAACCTCGTGAGCTTCCCGGCGTCGGTGCCGAAGAGGCACAGCGTCATGTTGGTGCCGGCGACGTACGGCTGGCCCGGCGGCATGTCCGAGCCCATCAAGGTCAACGAGTCGCTCTCGAGCTGGGAGTGCATCACGTTGTCCTTAATCTCGTCAGGCGTTCCCTCCATGGGGATGTCGCCGAACGTGGAGATCGTCAGCTCGCCGCCGAGCACGCTCTGGTAGAAGGTCATCGCCTCCCGAGCGTCGCCTCGGAAGTTCACATACGGGCACAGCCGAGCCGTCGCCATAGGTCCTCCGGGATGATCCGAACGGGCGTCTCGACTCTAGGACGCAGCCTCGACGGTGCGCCGGCCGCGCCCTTCATACGCGGGCACCTACGGTTCGTCGCGGTGATCCTCCCGAAGGAGCGCGACCCGCGGTTCGTCACGATCCGTCGCGGCGGGACGCTCACCGATCTCGACCATCACCTGCTGGCGCTGTGGGCGGCTGGGTGCGCGGAGCATGTGCTGCACCTCTTCGAGTCGGATCGGCCGTCAGATCCCCGGCCTCGCGAGGCGATCGAGCAGATTCGGGCGTGGGCTCGCGGGCAGGTCCCGATGTCGGGGTCCCGCGCCGCCGGCGGGCATGCGATGGCTGCGGCGCGCGCGTTGCGCGGCGCGGCTCGTCATGCGGCGTTCGCCGCCGGCCAAGCCGCCGTTGTCGCGCATGTCGCCGCGCACGAGCTGGGCGCTGCCGCGTACGCGATCAAGGCGGTGCAGGCGGCGGCGCCTACCGGCGAGGCCGAGGCCGTCGGGCGGCGCGAGTGCTGCTGGCAGCGCGCGCAGCTTCCGGACGCGATCCGCGAGCTCGTGCTCGATGACCAGCGGTTGCGCAACACCATCTGCTGGTCGGTGTTCGACTGCTGAGGACCGATCCTCAAGCGTGTTCGGGAGGCTGGTAGGGCGGTGCCACGCCCCATCCCCAGCGCGGCACCGGGGCGTGCTCGACGACTGGCGCGTCGGGCTGAGAGTTGTGGAGGGCGAGCCGGGTGCCCCACTCGACGTAGCCCATGAACGCGGCTCGGAACTCGGGATCGTCGGGCAGCGCCGCATCGTCGGCGGCCATGCTCATCAAGGTCGCGAACCGGAGCCGCTGGTCGGGTCTGATTCCCAGGCCGCGGTGGTGGGCCAGCATGTTCTCGTAGCCGCCGAGCTCGTCGGTATAGGTGGATCCGCCGCCGAACACCTCGATCCACCAGCGCGTCACGTGGGCTCGATGCTCCTCGCTGACACCTCCGGGAAAGAACGGGCTCAGCAGGTCGTCGCGCTCGACACGGTCGTAGAACGCGTCGATCAGGCGGCGGAACGCCGTGTCGCCGCCGGCCCACTCGTACAACGTCGGATGCTCACTCACTTTCTCGCTCCTGCGGTCGGTTGGCGCGCGCTGGGGTCGGTCGGTCAGTCGTTGGGAAGCGCCGCGAAGTCACGCTTGACGTCGCGGTACCAGCCCATGCCTCGGATGGGGTGCTTCCACCTGCCCTTCATCTGCGCGAGGGCGTCCTCGTGCGCGTGGTCGCCGTCGACGACGGCGGATCGGAGGTGGCTGTCCTGCAGCTTGATCACCTCATCGGCGGTGGCGCCGCGAAGCGCGAGGTCACACGGCCCGCCCAGCTGACGACAGGTCATCGTCTTCATGATCGGTTCTCCATCAGATTCGGGCCCAGTCGCCGGCATCAGTACTCGCCCTTGATCACGAAGTACGAGCCGCGGATCGTGCCCGCCAGCTTCGACCTCTGCCGCGCGAACTTGAACGAGACGAGCTCCGCCGGAACGTCCATGCCTTCTGAGAGCTTGAACCCGACCGCCCGCTTGCTGGCGTCGCCGAGCGTGTACACAACGTTGATCGACAACCCGTTCTCGTAGAACACGTATGGCCATCGGACGTCGTCGACCTGCAACTCTGCAGCTTCCAGCGCCGGCGACGAGATGACGATGCCGCGTTCCTCCTTGAGGATCCGGTGGACCCAGTCGATCGTCTTCTTCGCATCCTTCGCGGGCTTCACCGTGAAGTCGATGTCGTACTTGTTCTTGAAGTAGCGGGCCTCGTTTGCCCGCAGCCCAGCGAGCGCGTCGGCAACCGGGGAGGACTCCAGGCCGACGGTCGAGACGTTCTTGAAGTCCACGATGTGGGCGCTCTTCATGGTGGTCATCGCATCAGTCCTCGCTAGCTCGTTTGGTCGACCGTCCTCACGGCCACAACGAGTGAGAGTACTACTCTCAGTTCGAGAGTGCAAGTGTCTCTCTCGGTTCGAGAGTGCTACTGTCAGATTCATGGCAGCGGACGAGCGGCACGCGCAGGCAGAGGCCAACCGCGGCCAGGCCCGCACCCGATTCGCTCGGGCCGCGGTCATCGACGCGGCACGGAAGCTGTTCCTGGAACGGGGTTATGGGGCCACGACGATCGACGCCATCAGCGCGCTCGCCGACGTACCGCCCGCCACCGTGTACCGGCTGTTCTCCTCCAAGCGCGGCATCCTCAAGGCGCTCCTCGACGTCTCCATTGCCGGGGACCACGACGACGTCCCCGTGGCCGACCGTCCCCACGTCCAAGCCCTGCTCGGCGACGCCGACCCAGCGGCCAAGCTCGCTGGTTTCGTCGCCAACGCTGCCGAGGTCAACGCTCGCGCCGCTCCCATCTACCGGATCCTCGTCAGCGCTGCCGCCTCCGACCGCGACGCTGCCAGCCTGCTCGAGGACCTGACGAAGCAGCGCCAGCAGGGCCAGCGGCTGATCGCCCGATCACTGGCCCGAGCGGGAACGCTGGCGCCGCACGTGCGGGAACGCGACGCCGCCGACGTCATCCACGCCCTGTTGTCCCCCGAGCTCTACCGCCTCCTCGTCGTCGACCGAGGCTGGTCACCCGCCAAGTACAAGGAGTGGCTCACCGGGCTGCTCGTCGATCAGCTGCTGCCGACCACGTGAGCTGGAACGCCGACCCAAAGGAGAACCGATGATGGCCAAGGCGATCAAGCCGTACTCATCGCGAACACCACCCGTGCCATCGACCAGCCACACCGAGATCGACGAGTGGATGCAGCGGCTCGTGCCGCATCTGCAACCCCATCGTCCAAGCACTCGACGAGCTGATCCGCGGGACGATCCGCGGAGTCCACTACGCCATCAAATGGAAGAAGGCGTACTACGGGACACCCAAGCTCGGATGGGTCATCGAGATGGTCGCCTACGACGTCTCCGTCAACGTCGTCTTCTTCGGCGGCGCCGACTTCAACCCGCCGCCGCCACTCGGCACGGTCGATCGCAGCCGCTACATAAAGGTGACGACCCTCGAGGAGGTGCAGGGGCCGGACATGCGCAAGTGGATCAGACAGGCTGGGCGCGTTCCGGGTTGGCAATGAGCCTCACGCCCGGGTGGTCCCGCGCGCGTCGAGTCCATGGCTTGAACTCACCGTCGACGACAGGAAAACGGTGCTGACCCTGCGACAGCTGCACCCGACCGTCGAGCAGCGAGACGAAAAGACGGGCTTCGGCGCTGTCGAACTCGTTCTACAGACGATGCACAAGCTCGCTCGGCATCTCGGGTCCGCCTGAACCGCACGGATCGAGAAAGGATCAACGAATGTCGCAGCTGCTGCGAGTGCAGAACTTCTGCGTGTCGATGGACGGGTTCGGCGCAGGCGTTGGCCAGAGCCTCGACGCGCCCTTCGGACATGCCGAGCGCCGAGGTGGTGGCGTCGCCAGCCTCCCGGCCGACCTGGCCTCGTGGGCGTTCGGGCCGCAACAAGTTCGGGCCGCAGCGTGGCCCGTGGGAGAACCTCGACTGGAAGGGGTGGTGGGGAGACACCCCGCCCTTCCACACCCCCGTGTTCGTCCTCACCCACCATCACCGGCCCAGCTTCACGCTGGCCGACACCACGTTCCACTTTCTCGATGCGACCCCGGCTGAGGCCATAAGCCAAGCCAAGGACGCCGCCGAGGGGAAGGACGTTCGGATTGGAGGCGGCGTCGCCACTGTTCGGCAGTTCCTCGAGGCGGATCTCATCGACACCATCCATGTCGCCGTCGCGCCGATCGAGATCGGCCGAGGGGAGCGACTCTGGACCTCCCACGAGGACCTGCTCGACCGGTTCCACCTCGAGTCCGTGCCCAGCCCCAGCGGCGTCACGCACCTCCTCTTCTGGCGGCGGTAAGCACCGCGGACGACGGGCTCCAGTCCGTGGTCGGCCGAAACAGGCGCGCGCCCAGAACGACGGCTCTCGGGCGGTGCGCGACGGCTCGCTCACGCCGTCCGCGCGACCGGCGTGAGGCGACGTGACCGATACCGAGCTGCCGGTCGGCGTCACTCGCCTTCCACGAATTCGTACCGCCATGTCTCGGGCGGTCCGTCGTCGACCAGCACGTACGTTCCTTCACGCTCTTCGATTTCAAGCGGCGCGGGATACGGGACGAGGCGGCTGCAGCCCTTGTCGTCTTCGCACGAATCAGGATCCGCTCTCCGGGCTCCACGAGATGCGGTCTCTCACCGGGGTGGCGCGCTGTATGGCAGCGCGCTAGAGCTGCCGCCGGGGCGCGGCGGATGATCGTTACTCGTTGACGCGTTGCCGACGCGCGCGCAGTGAGCGCAATATGCATGCAGCGATCGGCTCGTGGACGCGACGTCGGGTGAGGTCGAACACGCGACCGCTCGGCATCACCGCTGCGCGGTCGCGGTCCTTCTATACAGCCTTTCCGCGTGCGGCACCGACGCGGTGCGATCGCGAGGCGCGTTTCTCGCCGCGAAGCTCTCTCTTCAGCGAAGAAGAGTTTGAGACAGACTGCTCCAACGAGACGTTCTTCGTCGACGCGTATGCGCGGCTCACCGCGAAAGCCGACGAGTGCGAACGGACAGCCGGGCCCGAGAGCGCACGGCTGATCCGCGACGCATCGAATCGGTTTGCGCGCCGAGCGCGCATCGCGCACCTCGAAGAGTTGTTGAAGGCGGCGCGCAAGGGCTGACTGTCGCCACACCGAATGGGCCGGGGACCCTTCCGCCCAGGGGTCAGGGCGGTGGCAGCCAATAGTTGGTGGCGCATTGGCCGGAGCGGTGACCACTTGCGGAAAGGTCGATGATCTCGATGCCGTTGCGCTCACAGGACAGGTTCCGCCCGAAACCGAGCGACACCAGCTGCAGGCGGGCGTTGCCCGTGAACGTGGCATTGTTCACACCGCTCTCAAACAACTGAACAAACTTGGTGTCCGCGACGGCAGCGCTGCCGTCAAAGAAGACCATCCAGGTCGACACCAAATCGGCATCGACGGCGGACAGGTTTCCGTCGATCCGTGCATAGCTGGCGCCGAAGGACGCGTCTCGGCCGTCCGTGACGTTGCCATAGATGTGATTGAGAATCAGCGAGCGCCCCGCCCAGATGCAGGGTCCGACGCGGGCGCCATCCTGGACGATCAGGTTGCCGTACAGCTGAACGTTCACCAGTACGCACGTGGCGCCGGCCGGGACCACGACGTTCCCGTACGGGGTTACGTAGGTTTCGGCCCCGTCGTACCACGGTTCGGCTGGCCCCATCGTTCCCGTACAGACGATCGGGGTCTCCGCCCCCGCTGGCGAGGCTGGCGCCAGCACCGCGACCGCCGCCAGTATCAGCACTGCCACCGCCAGGTTGACCGGACGTGCCGCGCCTCGCGTCGGAGCCTCCCTCAGGCGCGGCCACATCCTCCGCGCCCGCTCGCCTCGACCCTCCCTCCTGCGAAGGGTCAGCGTAACCAGCGCGGGCAGCGCCCTTGGGGCGTGCGCCGCCGCGACAGATCTGCCAGTCGCGGTCGCGAGGGGCGCAGCCTTCAGCCGCCGCCGCGGAACACCCAGCCATGTGGGCACGTGCCCGTGTCGCTGGGCGACCGCCATTCCCACCAATGGTCGTCAAGCTGAAGCACGCACGCATCACTCGCTCCGTGCGGGCCGGGTCGCGGATCGAAGGTCAAGTAAACCGATCTGGTGCCCTCGCCGCGGATGTAATCGTGCTTCGCCTTGAACCGACAGCCGACAGGCTTTGCACATTCGCGGGCGACCTGCGCGTCATCTGGCCGTCGGGATTCCGTGCGACGGCCGAAGGCACCGGGATACTCGACGAGACCGGCCGCCTCGTCTATCGCGCTGGCGACGCGCGATCGTCCTCGGCGGTGGCTCAGCCCCACCCGGCTATATGCCTCCCGGTCTGGAACACAGTCCATGTCGAGGTGACGACCTTTGGGAGGTGAACGACCTCGGCTAGGTCGCCGGGGTGGCGATTGGTCGCCGACAACACCGAACTTCCGATCCCGGGGCAGATTCGATCGTTCTCTTGGTGCCGACTGCTCTCCTAGCCGGCGGTCGGCGCGGGCGTCAGTCGTAGACGGCGCGCCTGTCGACGACCCGGCGTGACGCGCCCCACGACATCGCCACGGCGGTGACGATGAGCACGCCGCCGGCGGCGATCAGCAGCCAGCCGTGGGCGTCCTCGAGAATGACACGACTGCTGTCGTCGGGTCGGGCGATGAAGGCGACGATGCCGGCGCAAACCAGCAGGGCACCGACCACTATCTTCGATGTCCGGTCGCTCGTCGCCGCGGCAAGCAACGCCAATAGCCCAGCGGCAGCTGCCGAGATCGCGACGACGGGCGTGAAGGTCACGTCGGCCACCTTGACGGCAGGGGCGTCGAAGCCACCGGGATCCCAGTCGATCCGGACGAGCGCGGTCACGCCGAACACGATCAGGACAGCGGCAGCAACAGCTGCGATGACACGAAAGACGATCGTCAGGTCCTCGGTGACAACCCGGTCGACGCGGCGGTAACCGTGCCCCTCGGCGACAGGCGTAACCATGGTGTGATCCTCCTCGTGAGGTGTGTGGCCAGCGGATACCCCACCACGTGGCCCTGGAAACACGCTTCGCGAATCTTGCGCCGCGGAGTCCCTCCTTATCGACCGGCCATGGCGCCCGGGAAGCGCGAGATCGTGGCCACCCCTGCCCGTATTGGAGTGCAAACGGTGCTCTGAATGGGTGGCGGTTCCTGAGAGAGCGCCGATCGAGTGATCACGCCCAATCTGCCGCTTGGGCGCGGTCTGATCTGCGCGCCCAACATCGCTGGCGATGGAACCCGGTCCGGGCGAATCGGTGCGCCCCTCGCCACGGGCGCCCGTCTATGCGATTCGCTCCTCGGCGCGCTATCCGCGGGGCCGTTGCTCCAGTACATGGAGGTCCCGGACCGCGTACCGATGGTGCTGCCACTCCTCCTTGAGGATCACGTGCAAGCACTGCAGCACGGTGTGGTCCTGCCGCGGGTGGCCGGGGCTCTCAGGAGGGATGCAGATCCGTTCCAACTCCTTCGCCGTCGCGCACGCGACCACTTCGCGTACTTCGCTCATGCGGCGCCGGCGCAACTTGAGCACTTGGTCAAACGACGGGTCGGCGTCCGGGTTGAGGCCCCAGCGACGAGGACTCGTGAGCCACGATCCACCCAGGCCCCACGGGTGGTAGGGATGCTCCATCCCCTTCACCATCCGCCGCAGCCAGCAGTCCGTGGCCAGCACGAGGTGCCGCTGTGTCTGTACGAAACTCCACTCGCCGTTGACCCGCTCGCGGACGTCCGGTTCGGGCAGCTTCCCGGCGCGGGCGACCGTGCCGCGCCAGAGGCCTTCGATCATCGCCCAGGCGTCGGCCAAGCCCTCGGGATCTATCGCTTTCAGCTTGTCGCGCTCGGCCCTCAGCCGGATCCGCTCGGCATTGCGACTCTCCACCTCTGCAATGTACGAGAAACCTCCAGCTCGACGACTTGACGCGACAACTCTCCACTCATCGGGGTCACGTGCATCGGGCGCCCGGCGATCAACGCCACCATCGGGGCGGGCGACCGACCGGCGTGACCGCATCCCGATCTGCCGTGACGGGCGGACGGCGATCTGTACCGGCATGAGTCCTGGCCGCCGCAGCGGGCACTATGCGCCGCACTGGGCTGTCTGCCCCTCCGGCTACACGGCGCGCGTGCGGGGGCGCCGGTCCGCCGCCCCGTGCGTGAAGGCCGCGTTCTAGCGAACCGGCGTGGCTCCCGCCGGACAGCTACCTCGCACGCGAAGGGCACCACCAATCGCGGTGGTGTCCCAACTTGTGGAGCGCGAACGCCGAGCCCGCGAACCATCCGACTGCCAAGAGCAACGCGAGCCAGTCGAGCATGACCGCGCGGTACCCACGCTGCCGAACGGCGATTCCCGCGCCCTGCGACATTCCGCGCTGTGCCGCGACGCTGGGGTTTCAAGGCGCGAGCCACGTCACCGTTGACTCGCGGCGTCCGGCAGCGGTGCCGCGCCCGGAGCGTTTGTGGCCTCGGGTCGTCGGGAATGGAGGGCCGAAGAATCGAAGACGGAGGGCGGTCGCTATGCATCGCATTTGCCGACTTATCACTGTGGTCCTGTTCGTCGTCGGCACGCTGTTGGCGGGGGTCATGCCGAACGCATCGGCGTCGCCGTTGTTGCCGCGCGCGATGGCGGCCACGGGCGATTCCATCACTCGCGCGTTCAACGTGGGGTGGTGTTGTGTGCTGCGCGACGAACCGTCACGGTCATGGTCGACGGGTTGGAGTTCTTTGGTCGACAGCCATTACCGGCGTCTTCTGCCGTTCGACGCGAGGCTCGCGGGTCATGCGTATAACGACGCGGTTTCGGGGGCGCGTATGGGCGACCTCGGGTCGCAGGTCGCGAGGGCGGCGTCGCAGCGCGTCGACTACCTCACCATTGAAATGGGAGCCAACGACCTGTGTCGATCGAGCATCGCCGCGATGACGCCAACGTTGACGTTCGAAACTCAGTTCCGAACCGCGCTCGCGTCGTTCGTCGCCGCCCGGCCGAAGGCCCGCATATTGGTCGCGTCGATTCCCGACGTCTATCGGCTCTGGCAACTGTTCCATACGAACCTGGTCGCAGTCGCCACCTGGACCGCGGCGGGAATCTGCCAGAGCATGTTGAGCATCTCCAATACCGAGACGATGCGCCAACAGGTTGTCGCCCAAGAAACCGCCTACAACGACGCCCTCGCCCGCGTCTGCGCCGAGTTCCGGCAATGCCGCTGGGACGGCGGCGCCGTCTATAAGTTCCAATTCACGACCGGCGATGTCAGCACCGTCGACTACTTCCACCCCAGCACGCAGGGACAGAACGACCTTGCCGCGGTCACCTGGGCCGCCGGCTACTGGCCCACGCTCTGACCAAGACCCCCCGAGTCCGCCCGGCTGAGAGCGAGGGTTCGACGGCGCGACCGTTTCAGGATGCGGCTCGGCGTCGGACAATTTGAAATGACTGGTAAGAGCCCGAGTTGGGTCCCTTAGGGTGCCCGGGCGTGCCCGTCACGATCGCCGGCGACTCGCGCGAGGTGACGGTCGATGTCATCTGTCTGGGCGAAGTAGAGGCTCCGTCGCGACAGATCTGCCAGTGTACCGGCGCGGCTCCCGCGGAGCCTTTCCACAGCCACCGACCCGGAGTAGGAGCGCGCATCTGTAGTCCGGTGATGACTGGCGCGGGACGCGGTCCGAGCATTCGGTGCGGGTACCAGGCCGGCAGATCTGTGGTGGTTCGTGCCGCCGGCACGTTCTCGCGTGGATCACGCGAGGCCGAGACCCAAGCGCTGGCTCTGCCACGGCCGCCGTGACCTGCCGCTGCGCCCCAGCCGAGGCGAGGGCTGTCGGCTCAGGCCTCCCGGGGGACGATCACGAACGGCAGCCGCTCTTCCGCAGCGATGGAGTTCAGGTTGCTCGTCACGGCTAGGGCGAGCATCCACGTGTCGTCCGGCTCGCTCACCTGGGTCACCGCCGCCGCGATCTCGCTCCAGTCGAAGTGCACAAAACCGGGGTGCTGCAGCCCAGGGCCGAACCCCTGCAGGTCAAGCACCTGCTTCTGGGCGGCCCCAGAGTCACCGTGGTAGAGCGCCGCCCAGAGCACGTAGCCGTAGGGCGCCGGCGAGCTCCCGGTGTTCTCGAGCGTGAACGTCGCGTCGAGACCCTCACCGGCCATGATCGCGTAGCTGTCGAAGCCGTCCACGGTCATGTGGGTCGTAATACACGCATCGACGAACCCGACGGTGGACAGGTCGTCCGCTGACTGGTAGTTCACCCCGACCCCCTCTGCCTGCCGGCAGCATGCAGCTGGACCGGGCTCAATGCAAGGGTCCCGCCGGGCCAGCCCAGCAAGCACCGACGCGGAAAACCGTGCCTACCGAACTGCCTGATTGAGTAGCGGGCAGGCGCCGCGGGGGTTCTCGTAGCGTCGCGAGGCCCCGGTCCGGGTCGCTCTCGAACTGCCTGCCGGCCGCGTCGCGGTCTGGCTTTCGAACGAAGTGTCGGCCGGTCGGGGTCTCGCCGTGGCGTGGCTCATGAGAGGGACGCGACGTCTTCTCTGCTATCAGGAGTGCCCGCCGCGGTTGTCCCCACGACGAACAGGAGGATGACGTGACGGCAGTGATCATCGGTGTCGACCCGCACAAGGGGTCGCACACCGCCACCGCGCTCGACGCCGGCGAGGTCCGGTGGCGCGACTGAAGGTGCGGGCTAGGCGCCGCCAGGCCGAGCAGCTGTTGGCGTGGGCGGCCCCGTATCGGCCGCGGACGTGGGCCATCGAGTCGGCCAACGGGCTCGGCTACCTGTTGGCCCAACAGCTCCTCGCCGCCGGCGAAGCGGTGCTCGACGTACCGGCGACGTTGGCGGCCCGGGTGCGGGTGTTGGGGTGCTGCGCCTACGGGCCAAGCACCACACCGATCTCGCCCGGTGGCGCAACACGCGGTGCGGCCGCCTCCACGCCCTCGTCGCCGAACTGGTGGCGGGCGGGATCAGCAAGGAGATCGTTGGGGCCCAAGCGTCCCAGCTGCTCGAGCGCCTCGACCCGGTCGGCGCCGCCGCCATGGAACGGCACCGTCTCGCCGTCGGATTGGTCGACGAACTCGACCACGTCGACGCGCACCTGCGCGCCGCCCGACGCGGCATCGCCACCGCGGTCACCACGTCGGGCACCACCCTCACCGACATCTTCGGGATCGGCCCGGTCCTCGCCGCGATGATCATCGGCTACAGCGGCGACCCGCACCGGTTCCCGACCGCCGGCCACTACGCCGCCTACACCGGCACCGCCCCCGTCGAGTTCTCCTCCGGCGGGCGGGTCATCCACCGGCTGTCGCGACGCGGCAACCGCCGGCTCAACCACGCGCTGCACATGGCCGCCGTCACCCAGATCCGCCACCCCCACAGCCCCGGCCGCGGCGACTACGACCGCAAACTCACCGACGGCAAAACACCGCGTGAGGCCCTCCGCGCCTTGAAGCGACGGCTCGCCGATGTCGTGTGGCGGACTCTCATCGCCGACGCCGAACGCGCCCGGGCCCGAAGGACAGTCAGGGACGACTCTCACATCCAGCGTGGCCGGCTCAACCCTGAACACCGGCACTTCGGATAAGTCACTCCCGGGCCCGAACAACACGCTACGACTCGCACGCCGGCCACGCGCCGAGCGGCGAACCAGCGCGCTCCGGCACGACCTCAAAGAAATCATTGACAACAGAGAGGAGATCGCGCCGTCGCGTCGGCGATCTGTACTCGCGCTGCCACTGGTCAACGTGATTCTGACCGGGCAATACGCGCTCGTCGATGGTGAGGCCCCAGCGCGGCGCGTCACGATCGTCGGTTGATCGTGAAGGCGCACCGATTGCCGATTCGGGCGCGATCTCGCGGAGGTGGCGTCCTCTACCGGTGCTCGGGAGGAAAGATGACCGATGGACCGCGAGATTCGGTGCAGGAGGAAGCAGTGGCTGCTTATGTCATCTACCAGGCGGAGATTCTCGACCGCGACCGTTACGACGAGTACAAGGCCAAGGCCGCCCCAAGCATTGCTGTGGCCGGAGGGCGATTCGTGGTCCGGGGTGGCGACATCGAGGTGCTCGAGGGCGACCCACCGCCCCCGCGCACTTCGATCCTCGAGTTCCCGAGTCGTGAGGCTGCGCTTGCGTGGTACTTCAGCGCGGAGTACACCGCGATACGCAAGCTCCGGGATGGCGCGTCTAGATCCCGCATGTACGTCGTCGACGGCGTCGATTGACGGCAACTCGTAGGGTCGGGGCTGGTCGCAGTTGGCTCGAGGACACGTGTCAAGTTCCTGGACGGCGTGGGAAGCGCGTTCTCGCCGAATGGGCCGACGCGATGTTTGGTGTCGCTTCCTTCACGCACGCCGAGCAATCTCCGCCATGGCGAACGGATCGACG
>WNGB01001218.1_pt1 | contig 88917 bp, 98 predicted proteins | sample 5400681 | NCBI WGS metagenome assembly WNGB01 (sample SAMN13153367, study PRJNA577476) | soil metagenome | isolation source: 115 cm soil or saprolite under grassland replicate 2 | place: USA:California | collected 2016-06-15 | reverse complement strand
TCGGCGCTTCTGACTACCGCGCGCTCTACTTGGGCAGGGCAGCGATGCGTATGCGAGGCTACGAGTTCTATCGGATCGCGGTCGCACGCGTCCCCGATCCGCCCCTGACACCAAACGCCACCCAACCACAGGTTGAAGCGGCCGGACCTTCGCACCGCCGCTGAACCTGGGCGTTCGGCGTCGGCAGAAACGTCGTGGGAGATCGCCAACATGTCAACGACCGGGGAAGGTCTGAACTACTACAAGCCGCCGGAGAACCTCGTCTCCGGCGCGGCCCGCGTGTTTGAGTCAACCCTAAGGGCCGTCCTCTGGCCACGCTCATGGCGTCGAATCGCTGGGTGATCCTTGGCGTGCTGTTCCTGGTGCGCTTTGCACTGGGTTACCAGTTTCAGGCGGCGGGTTCTGTCGGGCCCATGCTGGTGCGCGACCTCGGCATCAGCTGGGCCGATGTCGGTATGCTGGTCGGTGCCTTCATGCTACCCGGTCTCGTCGTTGCCGTTCCCGCCGGGTTTTGCGGCCAGCGCTTCGGCGACAAACGCATCGTGCTGCTCGGTATCGCGTTCATGGCCGCCGGCGGTCTGCTGAGTGGCGCTGCCAGTGCGTATGGGCTGCTCCTGGCGGGTCGCGTGGTGAGCGGCCTCGGCGCCGCCTTTCTTTTCGTGCTGGTCAACAAGATGGTGACTGACTGGTTCACCGGCAGCACCCTCTTCTTCGGCATGTCGATCTTCATCGTGGGCTGGCCCGTAGGTATCGCCTCCGGCCAGGCAACGCAGGCGCTCGTGGCCCGTCTATGGTCTTGGCAAACGGTGTTCTTCGACACCGCGGTCCTCTTGGTCGGCGCATTCGTCTTCATGGCCGCGCTGTACGGCGCGCCGCCTTCGATAGCGATGCCTGTTCGGGGCCCGGCGGCGCGCCTGGACCGACGCGAGATCTGGCTCGTCTGCATTGCCGGCGCAGTGTGGATGCTGATCAACGGCGCCTATCTGACGCTGCTCACCTTCGGCCCCACGCTGCTGACCGAGCGCGGCACCTCCGTGGCCGGCGCCGCCGCGGTCGTGAGCTCCATGTCCTGGGTGTTCATGCTGGGTCTGCCGCTGGGTGGCTGGCTGGCCACCCGCTTCAGGGTGCCAAACCTGATCATGGTGGTAGGCTTACTGTTCGCTACCGGCCTAGCGGCGCTATTGCCGGTTGTCGATACCCCGATGCCGATCTTTCTGCTGCACGGATTCAGCTATGCGCTTGCTGCACCCGTGGTGGGGAGTCTAGTGGCCGAATCGCTCAGGCCGGAGACGCGCGGACCCGGGCTCGGAATCTATTACATCTGGTACTATGCCGGCTGCGCTGCGCTGCCGGCTGTGGCCGGAATGCTGAAGGACAGGTTCGGCACCGACGCTGCCGTGCTGTTCGCCGTGGTACAGCTGATGGGGACCTTGCTCTTGATCGGTGTCTTTCGCGTCGAACAACGGCGGTGGGCCTCAACAAAAGTCGTGACGCCTTCGATCGCCGCGGTGGACAACCACGCGTAGGGCGCCTACAGTGCAGACGCCGAACAAGGGCATGGAGCCGGCGCGCTGAAGTGCGCGGCCCATGCCCAGCGTTATGCGAACACGCGTCAGGTCCGGGCACGTCGGGCAGCGAGAGAGCTCAAAGGGCAGATCGACAGGTAAAACGGATACCAGGCTGTCATGCAGCGCCGACTCGCCGCGATTCTAAGCGCCGACGCTGAGGGCTATTCCCGCCTCATGGGCGAAGACGAGGCGGGGACTGTCCGGATGCTGACCACATACCGGGAGCTGATGAGGGACGTGATCGCCGCACACCGGGGACGCATCGTTGACACGCCTGGCGACAATGTACTGGCCGAGTTCGTGAGCGTCGTCGACGCCGTCGAGTGTGCGGTCTCGATCCAGGACACTCTGCGGCGCCGCAACGCCGAGCTGCCCGAGACGCGCCGGCTCCGCTTCCGAATCGGTATCAACGTCGGAGATGTGCTGGCCGATGGCGAACGAATCTATGGTGACGGCGTGAATGTCGCGGCCAGGGTCGAGCACCTCGCCGAGCCCGGGGGCATCTGTCTCACCGGCGCCGCCTACGACGAGGTGGAGCGAAAGGTCCCCCTCAAGTTTGAGGCGCTCGGTGAGCAGCGAGTGAAAAACATCGCGCGGCCGGTTCGCGTGTACCGCGTGGCACGCGAACAGGAATCCGGGCACCGCGCGGCCAAGGCCGCGAGCGCGGTGCGTCGCCCTGTCGGTCCCGCTCTCACCCCGCCGGAGCACCCGTCCATCGTCGTCCTGCCCTTTGCCAACATCGGGCGGGACCCCAGTCAAGAGGCCCTCGCCGACGGCATGACGGAGGAGCTCATCACGACGCTGTCGAAGATCTCCGGCCTCTTCGTGATCGCCAGCACGTCCGCGTTCATGTACAAGGCGCGCGTCGTGAGCGTTCAGGAGGTCGTCCGTGAGCTGGGCGTGCGCTACGTGCTGGAAGGCAGCGTGCGGCGGTCGGCCGATCGTGTCCGGGTGACAGCCCAGCTCGTCGACGGCGGAACGGGCTATCACCTGTGGGCGGATCGCTTCGACCGCCCACTGACCGATCTCTTCGCCGTGCAGGACGAGATCACGCAGCGCATCGTGACCGAGCTCGAGGTGGCGCTCACCGAGGGCGAGCAGGCGCGGCGACACCGGCGAGCGACCTCCAGCGTCCAGGCCCTCGAGCAGTGGGCGCGCGGGCTTGCTGCGAGTCGAGAGCAATCCCGCGAAGCCAACGTCAGAGCGCGGGCTCACTTCGAGGCCGCCGTCGCGACCGACCCAGACTTCGCGCTGGCCACCGCATCGCTGGCTCAGACTCACTTCGCCGACCTCTACTTCGGCTACAGCGAGGACAGGGCGCGCTCGGTGGCTATTGCCGAGGCGCTGGTCCGTAAGACCCTGGCGCTCGATGCACAGTTGCCGGAAGCGCACCAGTTGCTTGCTGGAGCCCATTTGCTGCATGGCGAGCGCGAGGAGGCGCTGGCCGCCGCCAAGCGCGCCCTCGAACTCGATCCGAACGCGGCAGACCTCTACGCCTTTCTGGCCTTCATCTACAACCGGCTCGAGCGCGCGGAGGAGGCCCTGGCGCACGTGACGAAGGCGATGCGCCTGAGCCCCGCGTACTCCGCCTGGTACCTCACTCAGGCCGGATTCGCCTACATGACTCTCGGACGGTGGGAGGAGGCGCTCGACGCATACGAGGCGGCCGCGGCCGGCATGCCCGACAACTGGCTCGCTCGGATGGCCCTCGTGACCTGCTACCAGGCCCTCGGCCGCGAGGTCGAATCGCACGAGGCGCTGGCGGCGTGGCGGGCTCGCGATCCGGCAGCCTCCCTGCAACGTGCGCGAGAATTCTACAGTATGGCCAATCCGGCGTCCCGAGACCGCATGCTCGACCTCCTCACCCGGGCTGGACTCCGGTGACGCGACCGGAGTTGGCGGCGCTCGGCAATCCGCTCACCGGATGAGGCCCATACCTGGCCATTGGACCCGACGGCCGCGTTCGACGGCCGCGGGTCAACGGCAACGTTCGCCGCACTGGGCGGCGAGGCAGAGAGCCTCGTCGTCGATGCACAGGAGAGCGAGTGAAAGCGGACAATATGCCGTCAGAGCGGAGGCCACGAGCATGCTGACTATGCGTTTTCTCGCAGTGGTTGGGCTCATCATGGTGCTTACCGGGTGTGCGACGGTTCCGCCGGCCAAGCCGATAGTCACATTCAGAGAGATTGCTGGCACATGGGAGGGGCAGTACGTCCTGCCCTCAGGAGAGCTCGGACCCCTTGAAGGGCAAATAGGGATTGCTCATCCATAGTCACGGCGATGGGAACCGGACGCGGAGCGCAAAATGGCCCCGAACAACGCGCTGAACCTGACCGCCCAAGAGCGTTGCCCTTGGGTACCCGCCGCGCTGCGCGCGTCGGCGGCAGGTTAGCGTGGGCCTTCGGCGCTGAACGCGAGCGACGAATCCTTGGCATTCCCGCTGCCTGAACTTCCGCGGATACCGGTCGGAACTCGAGCAGCGTGTCTCCCGACCCCATAACCGCGGTGTCTACCAGACCGGGGCAAATCCAATGTTCCTCCGACGCTCTTTCGAGTCCCGCCGGCGGTGCTGGGCCTTCGCTCTCGGCCAGGACCGGCCGTGACCGAGAAGTGGTCTAATACCAGCTATGCTCAGGCCTTATCCGGGTCGGGCCGAACGGAGTGTGCATTTCCCGCGGGAAGGGGAGCGCCTCACCCCTTAGTGGGAGCGAGGAGGGGACATGCGAACCACGCTCTGGATTGCACTGATCGGCCTGACCCTCGGGTTCGGCGCCTGCGGGCTCGCCGTAGGCAACACCGAAGTCCTGCTCTCCCAGGCCGGTTTCCGCAAGGTCCCCGCCGACACGCCGCAGCGGGCCGAGCATCTGCAGACCCTGGCCGCCCACAAGCTCATCCGGCGAAAGAGCGATGACAAGGCGTACTACGTCTACGCCGATCCCGACTATTGCAAGTGCATGTACGTCGGGAGCGAGAGCGCGTACGCGACGTACAAGACGCTCGTCCAACAGCAGGATGAGGCAATGGCCCTCCAGGAGGAGCGGGACTCAGAGAACGTCCAGGGCGACAAGTAGTCTCCCGGCGGGTGGCCGCCGCGGCGGACCCGCGCGGCAATCGTGCCCTCTGGACGCGTTCCGGCAAGTCGGCCCTCGCGGCGCCCGCGTCGTTCTCAGCCTGGCACCGGGGACACTTCCAAGGACACCGCTACGAGTTACGCTACCGGGCCAGTGCCGAGCGGACGCCGCATGTTTGCGGTATCCGCTGAGGAGACCGTCTCGCTTGCACAGAGCTGTGGCTTGCTCACGATGCTCAATATGCGCACCGCATCTGTAGGGACCGTCAACCGCGAAGGGGGCGTGATGTGGACGCGTCTCGTGTTCCAATGGGCTGTTTGACGGACCGAGAGGACCGAGGTCGAAACGTTGTGCCCCACGATAAGGCTCCTTCCGCGCGGTCCGCGGCGTCAACGGCGGCCGGATACGATCTCGTCGCCGCCGAATACGCCAAGCGCATCTATCGCGAGCTCGAAGCCAAGCCGTTTGATCGAGTATTTCTCGATCGGTTCGCGAAGGCTCTGCCGGCCGGCGAGGTTCTGGACCTTGGTTGTGGGCCGGGTCACGTTGGAAGATTCTTGCACGACCGAGGAGTTCCGATCCGTGGACTCGACATTTCCGACGAGATGGTCCGCCTAGCCAGGGAATTGAATCCCGCCATTGAATTTCTGCAGGGCGATATGCGAGAACTGCCGTTCCCGGACAAGATCTTCGCTGGCGTAGTAGCCTTCTACTCGATAATTCACCTCGAACCTGGAGAACTGGAGCCCGTGTTCACGGAACTCCAGCGAGTACTCAGGCCCGGTGGGCTCCTTGCCTTGGCATTTCACGTTGGGAACGAAGTCCGACACGTCGATGAGTTGTGGGGAGTCAAGACGAGCTTGGACTTCGTCTTCTTCGAGCCGACCCGGGTCTCGGGCGCTTTGCGTGCCGCCGGCTTCGAGGACATCGAGTCGTCCCAACGTGCCCCGTACGATCCACCCGTGGAAGCCCCAACCCAGCGGTGCTACATGGTGGCAAGGCGCCCGAGCATGGAGAGCGCGAGTAGGGCGTAACCCGTCGTTGGCAGCCCTCGTGAGACTGCCCGCTTTTCCGGTCGTGGCGTTCTTCGTTGCCGGGCTGGACTACCGAGACGGAGACGGTGTGGGCGTCGGCATGGGATGATCTCTGAGAGTCGCTATGAAGAACTTCAAGGCACGTGCATGGCTCGCACTCGCCGTCCTCACCGTTGTGATGGCTCTTCTGCTCTTCGTCCCTGCGGGGACCGTCCGCTATTGGCAAGCCTGGGTGTATTTGGGGATCTTCGCGGGCGCATCGGCCCTCACTACGCTCTATCTCATCAGAAGGGACCGGGCGCTTCTCGAGCGCCGGATGAGCGGGGGTCCGATGGCGGAGAAAGAACCGGCTCAGAAGTTCATCATGTTGTGTCTGTCGATCGGCTTCGTAGCGCTTCTTGTCGTGCCGGCGGTGGACCGCTGCTTCGGGTGGTCCACCGTGCTTCTCGTCGGTGTGGTGGCCGGTGACCTGCTCGTCGCGCTTGGGTTCTATCTGATCTCCGTGGTGTATCGAGAGAACACGTTCACGTCGGCAACCATCGAACTTGCCGAGAATCAGAAGGTCATATCAACCGGGCCCTACGCACTCGTTCGACATCCGATGTATGCCAGTGCGTCCCTGTACCTTGTGGGCACGCCGCTCGCGCTTGGTTCGTACTGGGGGCTTGTCCCGATCGCGGCGATGATGCCATTTCTCATATGGCGGCTCTTCGCCGAGGAACGCTTCCTCGCCAGGAATCTGGCCGGATATACCGAATACCGGAAACGGGTCCGGCATCGTCTTGTGCCATTCGTATGGTAGGCGAGTCGGTTGACCTCGATCTTGGGGATGCTCGCCACCTGATGTACTCGCTCTTCAGGGGCTGTGTTAGCTTTGTCACCACCGATTCAGACTTTCTCAAGCGGCGCCCCAGGCTGCCCTGGGAAGAGAGTACCGAGACAGCGCGAAGGGAGACATGCCGAAGGATTCGCGGGCGAATCGGCGGGTCGGGAGGCCGAGGTGATCTCTACCGGGCTGTGTGGAGAGAACAGCCAATGGGAGGAACGGCCATGATCATGCGGATCACGTGGGGAAAGCTCCGGGCCGGCTCGTGGAAGGACTTCGAGAAGACGTACAACGCGACGGTGGCGACCAAGGGGCGCCAGATCAAGGGGCTTCGCGGACGGTGGCTCCTCCAGGATATGGAGGACAAGGATACGGGGTTTGCCGTGAGTCTCTGGGAGAGCGCCGGGGAGATGCAGGCGTACGAGCAGGGCGATCTGTACAAGCAGGAGATCGCGCCCGCGCTGCAGCCCTTCTTCGTCGGCGACTACAAGACCTACCGGTGTGACGTCAAGTACACGCAATAGAGGCGCCGGGCATGGCGATCGCGAATGTCATCACGCAGCTGCGCACGACGAACCTGGGCCAATCGATCCGGTTCTACACCGAGAAGGTCGGGCTCACACTCGAGTTCGAGTACGAGGACTTCTACGCGGGCATCCGGGCGGGCCAACAGGTCTTCCACCTCAAGCTCGTCGACGAGAAGGACCCGTCGATCGAGTTCGTGGACAAGGGGGATCACTTCCACCTCTATTTCTGGACGGATGACGTGCGGGCCACCGCCGACGCGTTGAAGCGAAACGGAGTGCCTCTGGTGACTGACGTCCACGAGACGCCGTGGGGCACGAGAGAGCTCGCCATCAAGGACGATCAAGGCCACACGCTGTATTTTGGTCAACAGCCCTAGCGGGAGCCATGGAGGCGTTCGAGCTGCTCGCCGAAGCGTATGAGGCATTCAATGCCCGGGACATCGAGCGGGCACTGGCCGCCATGCACCCTGAGGTGGACTGGCCCAACGGTATGGAGGGGGGATACGTGCGCGGCCACGCGGCCGTGCGGGCCTACTGGACCAGGCAGTGGCGCCTGATCGACCCGTACGTCGAGCCGCGGCGCTTCACCATTGACGGCGATGGGCGCATCGTCGCCCATGTTCATCAGATCGTCCGGGATCTTTCGGGCGGCGTCGTCACGGACCAGATGGTCCAGCACGTCTACCTGATCGAGGATGGCGCGATCAGGCACATGGAGATCAGGAAATGAACGGGCGGGCGCGGCCCGGCCGGCTTCACTCCCCGCGGAAGGCGGGCCGCCGCTTCTCCAGCATGGCGCGGCGGCCCTCGCTCGCGTCGGCGCTCTGCCGGGCGCGCCCGGTCGCCTCGTCGAGGTCGGCGTGCGTGATGCCTTCACGGAGCGAGATCGCGCGCTGGATAATCGCCTTGATCCCCGCCAAGGCCAGCGGGGCGTTGCGCGCGATGCCCTGCGCCAGCTGAGCCGTCGCCGCCTCCAGCTCCGCGGCGGGAACCACCTGGTGGACCATGCCGATCTCGTGCGCCCGGCGCGCGTCGATGGGCTGGCCGGTGAAGAGGAGATGCCGCGTGTGCGCGGGGCCGATGATCTCGATCAGCTTCTGCCCGAGCACGAAGGGGACGACGAGGCCGATCCGGGCCAGCGGCATGCCGAAACGCGCCACGTCGGCGGCCACGCGCAGGTCGCAGTGGAGGGCCAGCTCGCAGCCGCCCGCGATGGCGTCGCCGTGCACCATGGCGATGGTGGGGTGTCGCGAGCGCTCCACGCGGCCGAGCACCTCGATGACGCCGCTCTCGGGATCGGCTCCCTGGGCGCCCCCCCGCGCCTCCATTTCCTTGAGATCCATGCCCGAGCAGAAGGCGGGGCCGGCGCCGCGGACCATGACCACCCGGACGTCACGGTTGGCATCCAGCTCGTCGAATCGGTGACGGAGGGAGGCGAGCAGCGCGGAGTTCATGGCATTGCGCTGGCCGGGGCGGTTGAGGGTGACGGTGGCCACCCCGCCGTCTATCGCGCACAGGACCTCGTCGGACATGGCGTGTCTCCTAGCTACGCGCCGCTGGCGCGAGGGCGCGCATGGCGTCGAGCACGAGCGCGCGCCGGCGCGCGGGGTCGGGGTCATTGGTCTGGAACTGCAGGAAGGCCGTGTCGATGCCGTGGTCGAGATAGCGCTGCACGCGCGCGCGAATGGCGGGCAGGGGACCGCGCGCGATGAGCTCCTCGACGAGCGTCGACGGTATGGCGGCCACCGCACCCTTGCGATCGCCGGCCGCCCACCTGTCCCACATCGGCTGGAGGACGGGTGTGCGGCCGAGCCATTCCTGGTAGGCGCGGTACACGGGCACGTTCAGGTAGGCGGCGATGTGCCGCTTGATGATCTGGTCCGACTCGGGCCCGGGCGTGTCGAGGTTGACGAAGAGACGAGCGGTGACTTCGATGGCCTCGGGGTCGCGGCCGGCTTTGTGCGCCGCCTCGCGGACCACCTGCACCAACTTCGGCACGTCCTCCGGCGCGTTCCAGTTGACGATGACGCCGTCGCCGACCTCGCCGGCCACTCTGAGCATGCCGGGACGCAGGGCGGCGATGTAGATGGGCACGGGCGGGTCGGGCACCCGCGTCAGGCGAAAACCGTCCACGGAGAAGGTCTGACCCTTGAAGACCACGCGCTCGCCCGCGAGGGCCACGCGGAGGAACTGCGCCATCTCGCGCACGCGCGTGGCGGGCTTGGTGAAGACGCCGCCGTTCCACGCCTCCACGATCGGCTGCGAGCCCGCGCCGATGCCGAGGACGAAGCGCCCGGGGGCGAGGTCGGCCAGGCCGGCGGCCACCGAGGCGAGCGTGGCCGGCCCGCGCGTGTAGACATTGGCGATGGCGATGCCGAGCCGCATGCCGGTGGTGGCGGTGGCCATCGCGGCCAGCGGGGTGAAGCCGTCCACGCCGTCCACCTCGAATGACCACGCATCGGTATAGCCCAGCGCCTCCGCCTCGCGGGCGATGCCGCCCAGCTCGGCGAGGGAGAATCCTTCCATGGGTACCGACAGGGACCAGCGCTTTTTCACGATAGCTCCTCTGGGACACGATAAAGCAGCCACCCTCACCCCGACCCTCTCCCTGTCCCAGGGAGAGGGGGTAGGGTCGCATCCCTCGCCCCCGGAGGGGGAGAGAGCAGGGTGAGGGGCGGCGAAAAAGCAAATCGCGTCTTGGTCGATCGCAGTCTAGCCGTTTTTACGGGACGCGCGACCGGCAAAGTGCGCCATCTCCCCGCGACGCTCGAAGGTGGTAGAATCGCGCCCCATGACCTCGTTCCCCGGATTCACGATGCCCGAAGAGCTGCGTCTGCTCGGCGAGCAGATCCGGCGCTTCGTCCAGGAAGAGATCATTCCCCTCGAGCGCCAGATCGATCCCGACGCCCCCGACCTTCCCGACGAGGCTGTCGCGCGCCTCTCCGCCAAGACCAAGGCGGCCGGGCTGTGGGCCCTCGGCGCTCCGGAGCAATACGGGGGCGGCGGGCTCGACACCTTCAGCATGTGCGTGGCCCTCGAGGAGATGTCGCAGCACCGCATGGGACTCTACAACCCGGGCTGCGGCGTCTTCGGCCGCTATCCGCCGCCTGCGATCTGGGCGGGGAGCAAGGCCCAGATCGAGAAGTACGCGGTACCGACCGTTCGTGACGGCGTGAAGACGTTCTTCGCCATCACCGAGCCGTCGGGCGGCTCCGACCCCGCGGGCGCCATCCAGACCCGCGCGGAGAAGCGCGGCGATCGCTGGGTGTTGAACGGACGCAAGGTCTTCATCTCGCGCGCCCACAACGCGCCCTGGGGCATCGTGTTCGCGCGCACCGACAAGGGAAAGGGGCGCGCGGGCATCTCCTGTTTCATCCTCGAGCAGGGGACGCCCGGCTTCACCGCCACCCCCATCCGCACCATCCGCACGTCGGCCATTCCCAACGACGTCGTCTTCGAGGACTGCGAGATTCCCGCGGAGAACCTGATCGGCCAGGAAGGGCAGGGGCTGGACCTCGCCTTCGATCTCCTCGTGAAGAATCGCTTCCCGTACTCGGCCTGCAACCTCGGCGTCGCGGTGGCCGCCTACAAGATGGCGGTGGAGCACGCCAAGCATCGCGCCACCTTCGGCGCTCCCCTCTCGCAGCGCCAGGCCATCCAGTGGATGCTCGCCGACGCCCTCGTGGAGATCCGCGCCACGCGCTGGCTCATCTGGGAGGGCGCGTGGAAGGCCGACCGCGGCGAGGACGCCCGGGTGGAGGCCTCCATCGCCAAGCTCTACTCGAGCGAAGTGCTCGGCCGGGTGATCGACGCGGCCGTGCAGATCCACGGCGGCTACGGCGTGAGCAAGGAGTTCCCGCTCGAGCGCTGGTACCGGGAGGCCCGCGTGCGCCGCATCGGCGAGGGCCCGTCGGAAGTGCACCGCATGGTCATCGCCCGGTCTCTTTTCCGCTAGGAGGACACCCCGTGGCCACGTTCAATTTCCATCTGGGTGAGCTGCCCCTGGAGGCGCAGAAGATACGCGAGGAGATCCGCGATTTCCTCAGCCGCGAACTCGGCGACCGCAGCGCGTCCAAGCGCGCGCTCTCCTGGGGCGGCTTCGACCGCGAGTTCTCGCGCAAGCTCGGGGCGGCCGGCTACATCGGCCTCACGTGGCCCAAGAAGTACGGGGGCCACGAGCGGACGGCGCTGGAGCGCTACGTCGTCCTGGAGGAGTCGCTGGCCGCGGGCGCCCCCACCTCCGCGCACTGGGTGGCCGACCGGCAGAGCGGCCCCCTGCTCCTGCGCTTCGGCACGGAGGCCCAGCGCGAGCGCTTCCTTCCCCGGATCGCCAGGGGAGAGCTGGCGTTCGCCATCGGCATGAGCGAGCCCGACTCGGGCTCGGACCTCGCCTCCATCCGCACGCGCGCCGAGCGCGTGGAGGGCGGCTATCGCGTCAACGGCACCAAGATCTGGACGAGCAACGCCCATCTCTCCGACTATGCCATCGCGCTCTTCCGCACCAAGGTGGTGCCGGACAAGAAGCACGAGGGGCTCTCGCAATTTCTCGTGGACCTCACGTCGGAAGGCATCGGCATCCGCCCCATCATCGACCTCGCGGGCGGGCATCACTTCAACGAGGTGCACTTCCAGAACTGCTTCGTGCCCGACGACATGCTGGTGGGCAAGGAGGGCGACGGGTGGAAGCAGGTCACCACCGAGCTCGCCTTCGAGCGGAGCGGCCCCGAGCGCTATCTCTCTTCCATCCGGCTCATCATCGAGCTGATCCGCGAGGTGGGTCACGAGCCGAGCGAGCGCTCGGCGGCGGTGGTCGGCCGCCTGACCGCTCACCTCGCCACCCTCCGACAGATGTCGCTGTCCGTCGCCATGATGCTCCAGGCCGGCGAGAATCCGAATCTCGAGGCAGCGGTGGTGAAGGATCTCGGCACCACGTTCGAGCAGGAGATCCCGGAGGTGGTGCACGCCCTCCTCGGCATCGAGCCGCGACTCGGCTCGGGCAGCCAGTTCGAGCGCACCTTCGGCTATCTGGTCGAGCACGCACCGTCCTTCTCGCTGCGCGGAGGCACGCGCGAGGTCCTGCGCGGCATCATCGCCCGCGGACTGGGGCTCCGCTAGCCATGAACCCGACACGGACCCTCCTCGCCGATACCTGCACGCGGCTGTTCACGGATCAGGTCACGCCGGCCCTCATCGAATCCGCCGAGAAGGGAACATGGCCCGCCGCCCTCTGGCAGCAGCTCGAGGAGAACGGGCTCACGCTGCCCCAGATTCCCGAGGCGCACGGTGGCGCGGGAGGCGAATGGGGAGATGCCCAGGTCGTGCTCGCCGCGGCCGGTCGCTTCGCCTTGCCGCTGCCCGTGGCCGAGACGATGGTCGGCGCGTGGCTGCTCTCGGCGAGCCGGCTCAACGTGCCGATGGGGCCGATCACGGTGGCGCCCGTGCGGCCCGCTGAGAGTCTCACTCTCACGCGCGACGGCGGAAGCTGGCGCCTGAGCGGCAGCGCGAGCCGGGTGCCGTGGGGTGCCTCGGCCGGACACGTGGTGGTGCTGGCCGAAGGCGATGGGGAGTTCATGGTCGCGCTCGTCAAGGGCGGCACGGCCAAGGCCGAGCCCGACGTCAACCTGGCGCAGGAGCCGCGCGACACGCTCACGTGGAGTCAGGCGCCCGTTCTCGCCGCGGCCGTTGTCGGCGCGGGGCTTCCCGCCGATGCCCTCATGCTCGCGGGCGCCATGGCCCGCTCGGCCCAGATGGCGGGTGGCCTCGAATTCCTGCTCGCGCAATCGGTCAGGTACGTGACGGAGCGCGTCCAGTTCGGCCGGCCGCTCGCCTCGTTCCAGGCCATCCAGCATCAGCTCGCTCTCCTCGCCGGCCACACGGCCGCGGCGGGCATGGCAGCCCAGAAGGCCTTTGCCGCGATGGACGGCGGCGAGGCGGGATTCGAGATCGCCGTGGCCAAGATCCGCACGGGCGAAGCCTCCGGCCTGGGGGCGGGCATCGCGCATCAATGCCACGGCGCCATCGGCTTCACGTACGAGCACACGCTGCACTTCGTGACGCGACGGCTCTGGTCGTGGCGGGCGGAATTCGGCGCGGAGCCCTATTGGGCGGTCATGCTTGGTCGGGAAGTGGCGGGGCGCGGGGCCGATGCGCTCTGGCCGCACCTCACGGCTCGCTAGCACGGCACCCTCACCCTGCCCTCTCCCTCGGTGAGGGAGAGGGGATCGATCGAACCCCTCGCCCCCAGGGGGGGTTGAGTGAGGGGGCGTGCGGTGAGGGGCGCAGCATGGCGATGCAGCAATCATGAACAATCGAGGGAAAATATGACACTGCCCCTCCAGGGAATCACGGTGGTGGAGATCGCGCAGAACCTCGCCGGGCCCATCGCCGCGGAGATCCTCGCTCACATGGGCGCCGACGTGGTCAAGATCGAGCGGCCGGAGGGCGATGACGCCCGCCGCTGGGGCCCGCCGTTCTGGAAAGGCGTGTCCCCATCACCCTGGATCTCAAGAAGGCCGACGACGTGGAGTGGCTCCTGGATTTCATCGGCCGCGCCGACGTGCTCGTTCAGAACCTCCGTCCCGGCTCGCTGGAAGAGATGGGTCTCGGCGCCAAGGCGCTCACGGAGCGGTTTCCGCGGCTGGTCTACTGCTCGGTGTGGGCCTTCGGCAGCACGGGACCTCTCAAGCTCAAGCCCGGCTACGAGCCCATGGTCCAGGCCTTCTCCGGGCTCATGATGATGAACGGCGAGGACGGCGGGCCGCCGACCCGCATCGGCACCTCCATCCTCGACTACGGCACGGGCATGTGGGCGGCCATGGGCGCGCTCGCGGGAATCATCCAGCGCGAGCAGACGGGGCGCGGCTGCATCGTGGACGCCTCGCTCTTCGAGACCGGCCTGGCCTGGCTCAAGGGCCACTTCGCGAGCTTCCGCGCCTCCGGAGAAGTGCCCGAGCGCCATCGGACGGGCAGTCATCGCGTGGTGCCTTTCCAGGGCTTCGAGACGAAGACGGGGCCCCTCATCATCGCCGCCGGCAATGACCGGCTCTTCGGGAAGCTGGCGCAGGTGCTGGGACATCCGGAGTGGTCGACGGATCCGCGCTTCGCGACCAACGGCGCGCGCGTCGACCACAAGCCCGAGCTCCTGCCGGAGATCGAGCGCATCCTGCTCACGCGCTCGAAGGGGGAGTGGATCGATCTTCTCGAAGCGGTCGGCGTGCCCTGCGGGCCCATTCACACGCTGCCGGAAGCGGTGTCGCAGCCCCAGGCCGCGGCCATCGGCATCATACAGCCCGTGCCCGGCGACGACTACGAGCTGGTGGCCCTGCCCCTGTCCTTCGACGGCGCGCGCCCCGGCATCCGCCGGGCTCCCCCCACGCCGGGTGAGCATACGCGCGAGGTCCGGGGCTGACGCGTGCCGCGCCCCGCGCTCTTCGTGGTCAAGGCGACCATAGCCCCCGAGCGCGAGGCGGCGTTCAACGAGTGGTACAACACGCGCCGCGCGGCGGAGGCAGCGCAGGTGCCGGGCCTGGTGGCGATGCGACGCTACGCACCCGTGTCTCTGGACGTGGGCGTCCACGCAGGCTCCGAGCCCTGGCAGTACATGGTCGTCTACGAGTTCGACTCGGAGGAGTCGCTCCGGGAATTCGCGGCCTCCGAGACGCTCAAGGCCATGACGCAAGACTACGAGGCCCGCTTCGGCGGGGCCGGGGATCGGGCGCGTCTTGCATATCGGCAGGTATTTCCGTAGGTTGACGCTCCGTCAACCGGACGGCACTGTTCGTCAGCCCGTGGACACGCCCTGCCGGCCGGCGGGCGCTGCCCTCTGGACTGGGCGGTTCAATCCGAGCTTGTGGGTCATCTCGACCGGATCAGGCCCTTGAAAAGGGTCGGAGGAGGCTCTCCAAGGTCCCGGTGCCCGGAGTGCCCCTGTGGCACCGGCTATGCATTCCTGAAAGCTCCTACGTCGACTTATCCACCAGGACAAAAGGAGCGACCACTATGTTGAAGGTCTGGCACGCGAAGCGGAAGGTGTTCGGCAATCAGCGCGGCTTCACGCTCATCGAACTGATGATCGTGGTGGCCATCATCGGCATCCTGGCCGCCATCGCGATTCCTCTCTACGCCAACGTTCAGACCCGTGCCCGCATCGCGAAGGCACAGGCTGATACACGTACTCTTGGCTCCGCCATCAGCATCTACGCGGCCCACATGGGCGCGCTGCCCACCGCGCTGACCGACCTCACCGGCCAGGTTACCAACGGCTTGAACCAGCTCGCGGGTCCCTTCATGGGCTCCGTCCCGGTACCGCCTCCGGGTGGCTCGCCGGCTTGGAGCACCTCATACACGTACACGCCGAACGCCGGGGCGGGGACGTTCACTGTCAGCGCGACCGGAGACGGCACGACCGTCACCGTGCCGTAAGCAGCAGCCTCCTCCACGCGCCGAAGGGGCGGGCCCGCCCCTTCGGCGCGGTATCTCGTCTCCATCTCTCCTCCGACCTCGCGCCTCCTTCCGCCCGACGCGGCCGTTGACAAGCGTTCCCGCGCCGGAGCAAAGTCTACGCACTCGCTGCCATACCCCTCCCTGGAGGAACACGCATGAGGCGTTCGGTGCCCGTTCGGAAGGCATTGCTGGCCATGGCCGGGATCCTGCTCGTGGCCGGAGGCGCCGCCCTCGCGGCCGACACCCCGCGCAAGGGTGGGGTGATCCGGGTTGGCAACCTGGGAGAGCCCCCCGCGCTTGACGCGCACTGGACCACCGCCAGCATCACCGAGACGCTGACCAACCATATCTACGAAGGACTCTACAGCCTCGACAGCAGCAACAAGCCGATCCCCATGCTCGCCGAGGGAGTGACGATCAGCAAGGACGGCCTCGTCTACACCTTCAAGCTCCGCCAGGGCGTCAAATTCCACAACGGCAAGGAGATGACGTCGGAGGACGTGGTCGCCTCCCTCGCCCGCTGGGGCAAGCAATCCGTGTACGGCAAGGCGCTCTTCGCCCAGGTGGCGGACTGGAAGGCGCTCGACAAGTACACGGCGGAGATGAAGCTCAAGGAGAAATCGGCCATCGTGCTGATCTCCCTGGCCGTGCCGAACAATTTCGGCGCCATCTATCCGAAGGAGATCGCCGAGAAGTACCCGCCGGAGCAGAAGGCCACGGAGTACATCGGCACGGGGCCCTTCAAGCTCGCCGAGTGGAAGCCAGACCAGTACATCCGCATGGTGCGCTTCGACGACTACAAGACTCGCAACGAGAAGCCGAACGGCTACGGGGGCGGCAAGACCGCGTATGTGGACGAGATCCGCTGGGTGCCGGTGCCCGAGGTCGCGACGCGCGTGGCCCAGGTGGAGACGGGCGAGCTCGACTTTGCCGACGACCTGAACCTGGATTCCTACGATCGGTTGAAGAAGAACGCCAACGCGCGCCCCATCGTCTCCAAGCCCTACTACTGGCTCGTCGCCGTCTTCAACAAGCGGGAAGGCCTGATGACGAACCAGAAGCTTCGCCAGGCCTGGCAGGCGGCCATCGACATCGAGCCCATCATGAAGAACGTGGCGGGGGGCAAAACGGAGTTCTTCCGGATGGACTCGAGCCTGGCGCCCGTCGAGATCACGGCGTGGCACACCAAGCTCGCGGGGCTGCCCTGGAACGAGCACAACAAGGACAAGGCGAAGCGGCTGCTCCAGGAGTCGGGGTACAAGAAGGAGCCGATCCGCTTCATGACCACGCAGGAATACAAGTGGATGTACGACTTCGCCCTCTTGACCAAACAGCAGCTCGAGGACATCGGCTTCAATATCGACCTGCAGGTGGTGGACTGGGCCACCCTCGTCAAGCGGCGGAACAACGCCAAGGAGTACGACGTCTTCACGACCGGCATGGGCGCCTTCTACGACCCGACGCACCACATTTATCTCACCAACAACTGGCCCGGCTGGACCTCCGACGAGGATATCCTCAAGCTGCAGGCGGAGCTGGCGCGGGAGACGGATCCCAAGAAGCGCATGGCCCTCTGGGAGCAGCAGACGCGGCAGTTCTACGAGAAGGTGCCGGTCATCCGCTACGGCGATCTCTTCGGGCTGCGCGCGGCGCGCAACACGGTCAAGGACTTCAACGAGAAGACCGAGCGCGTGCGCTTCTACAACGTCTGGCTGGAGAAGTAAGACCGGGACGTAGTACGTGGGGCCTTACCTCGTACGGCGGCTGGTCGCGGTCTTGCCCGTGCTGGCCGTCGTGGTCACCGTCGTCTTTCTCCTCATTCACCTGATCCCGGGTGATCCGGTCAGCGTCATGCTCGGGCCCGACGCCACTCCGACCCAGATCGAGGCGACGCGCCAGGCCCTCGGCCTCAATCGCCCGATCTGGGAGCAGCTCCTCGGCTTCTACGGGCGGGTGCTCACCGGCGATCTCGGCCAGTCCTATTTCCTCGACCGGCCGGTGAGCCGGGCGCTGTGGGAGCGGGCCGAGCCGACGCTGGTGCTCATGCTCTGCTCGCTCGGCGTGGCCGTGGCCATCGGCGTGCCGTCGGGTACCATCGCGGCCGCGCATCGGGGCTCGGCGTGGGATCGCGGGCTCATGATGGTCTCCCTCCTCGGTGTCTGTATCCCCGGCTTCTGGCTCAGCCTCAACTTCATCTACTTCTTCGCGGTGCGGCTGGGCTGGCTGCCCGCCGCCGGCTACGTTTCCATCTTCACCGACCCCGTGGCCGGGCTGCGCTACATGGTCCTCCCGGCCTTCTCCCTGGGCTTCAACCAGTCGGCCCTCATCGCCCGCATCAGCCGCTCCTGCATGCTCGAAGTGCTCCAGCAGGACTATATCCGCACGGCGCGGGCCAAGGGCCTCTCCCAGTTGGTCGTCACCTGGGTCCACGCCTTTCGCAACGCGCTCGTGCCCGTGGTCACGGTGATCGGGATCACCACCGCCGTGCTCATCGGCGGCGCCGTGGTCACCGAGATCGTCTTCAACATTCCGGGACTGGGCCGGCTCATCATCTCGGCCATTCTCCGGCGCGACTATCCGGTGGTGCAGGGAGTGGTGCTCGTCACGGCCACTGCCTATGTCCTCATCAATCTGGGCGTGGACCTGCTCTACGCGCTGATCGACCCGCGGATCCGCTATGAATGAAGCGACCGTCGACGTCCTCGTGCCCGCGGCCGTCGCCGCCGCGCCGTCGACGCGCCCCCACTGGCTGCGCCGGCTGCTCGGCAACCACAGCGTCGTCGCGGGCGCGTTCATCCTCCTCGTCTTCGTCCTCGCCGCGCTCCTCGCCGGCGTGCTGTCGACGCACAATCCCACGCGCCTCGTGCCGGCGTCCCGACTCCTGCCGCCGAGCGCAGACCATATTCTGGGCACCGACGAGTTCGGGCGCGATATCTGGAGCCTCGTCCTCTACGGCAGCCGCATCTCCCTCCTCGTGGGCGTGACCACCATGCTCCTCACGTCCGTCGGCGGCATCGTGGTGGGGTTGGTCGCGGGCTACGCTCGCCGGCTCGATATGGTGGTGATGCGGGTGATGGACGGGCTCATGGCCTTCCCCGCCATCCTGCTCGCCATTGCCCTCATGGCGGTGCGCGGGCCCGGGGTGTGGAACGTGATCTTCGCGCTCTCGATCGTCTACATGCCGCGCACGGCCATGCTCATCCGGAGCACCGTGCTGTCCATCCGGGAGCTCGACTACGTCCAGGCCGCGCGCGCCCTGGGACGCGAGGATGCGGCGATCGCGCTGCGTCACATCCTCCCCAACTGCATCGGCCCCCTCTTGGTCCAGGGCAGCTTCGTCTTCGCCTACGCCATTCTCGCCGAGGCCATCCTGGGCTTCCTGGGCGTGGGCGTGCCGCCGTATGTGCCGTCCTGGGGCAATGTCATCGCGAGCGGCAAGAACGTGATCCGCGAGGCGTTCTGGGTCAGCCTCTTCCCCGGGGTGGCCCTCACCCTGGCCAGCCTCAGCCTGAACCTCCTGGGCGACGGGCTCCGCGACCTGCTCGATCCCCGCCTGCGCGTGCAGTAACCCGGCGAGCGCGGCGCGGGTGTCGGCGACTTTCCGTCCGCTCGAGAACGTGCCCCTGGCGTCACGCTGCACCATGGGCGTCGGCGGCTCCGCGCGCTTTTTCATCGAGGCCTCCGACGAGGCCACCATCGCGGCCGCGGTGGGCTGGGCCGCCTCGCGCCGCGTGCCGCTGCGCATTCTCGGTGGCGGGTCCAACGTGGTGGTGGCGGACGCCGGCGTCGACGGGCTCGTGGTGAAGGTAGCCCTCCGCGGGGTCTCCTCGCGCGAGATCGGCGGCGCGGTGGAGGTGACGGCGGCGGCCGGCGAGCCGTGGGATCCCTTCGTCGAGCAGGCGGTGGCCCAGGGGTGGGGCGGGCTCGAGTGTCTCAGTGGCATCCCGGGCCTGGTCGGCGCCACGCCCATCCAGAACGTGGGCGCCTACGGCCAGGAAGTCTCGCAGACGGTGACGGCCATCCGCGTCCTCGATCGGCGCGCCGGAGAGATCGTCACCGTCTCGGCGGCGGAGTGCGGATTCGGCTACCGGACGAGCCGCTTCAAGCGCGGCGAGGCCGACCGATTCGTCGTCCTCGCCGTGACCTACCGGCTCACCCGTGACGGCACCCCCACGATTCGCTACGCGGATCTCGAGCGTGATCTCGAGACGCGCGGCATCGGCCGGCCCTCGCTCGCCGACGTGCGCGGCAGCGTGCTCGCGATCCGGCGATCCAAGTCCATGGTGCTCGATCCCGACGACCCGAATGGCCGGAGCTGCGGGTCGTTCTTCCTCAATCCCATCGTGGACGCGGCCGGGCTCGCGCGCGTGGAGCAGGCGGTGGGAGACGCGGCCATGCCGCGCTGGCCCGATGCCGGCGGGCGCGTCAAGCTCTCGGCGGCCTGGCTCATCGAGCGTGCGGGGTTTCGCCGCGGCGAAGGCCCCGGGCCGGTGGCGCTCTCCACCCGCCACAGCCTGGCCATCGTGTGCAGGGAAGGCGCGCGCGCGGCCGACGTGGCCGCCTTCGCCCGGGAAATCAGGGCGCGCGTCGAGGAACGCTTCGGCGTCCGCCTCGAGCCCGAGCCCGTGCTCTGGGGCGCGCTGTCGGTCGAATCGTGACGGCCGATCCCATCGCGGAGATCGTGGCCGTGCGTGACGAGGCGCGGCGCCGCGAGGACGTCCACGTCGACGTGTGCTTCCTTGCCACCACGGGCGCCGGCGGACGTCCCGAGGCGCGACCGGTATCGCTCCGCGACGTCGATGCCGACGGCTTCGGCCTCCTCCTCAATACGCACAGTCCCAAGTGGCGGCAGATCGAGGCGGGCGGGCAGTGCTCGCTGACCATTCTCTGGTCGAGCGTGGGCCGGCAGTATCGCGTGTACGGCGAGCTTCGGCCGATGAAACCGGAGCGGCTGCGCTTCTGGTGGGAGCGCAAGGGGCTGGGCTCACGGCTCCTCGAGCACTACTACGAAGCCTACAAGCCCCAGAGCGAGCCGGTCGCCTCGCGCGCCGAATTCCTCGACGGCATCGCCGAGCTCGGCCGTCGCTTTCCCGACGCCGCCTCGGTGCCCCCGCCCGCGGGACTGCGCGGGGTCTGCCTCTGGCCCACGGAGATCGACGCCTGGCACAGCTCGCCGGACGATCGCCTGCACGACCGCCACCTCTTCAAGCGCCGCGGCGCCACCTGGACCTCCGAAACCCTCATCCCCTAGCCGGGGTCAGGTCTTGCATTGCGACATTCAGGTGCAACGGGGAGCGCCGGGCGGCTCCTGCGGTCGGTAGGATGCCGTAATGCAAGACCTGACCCCCACCCGCTAGCCGGCGGCTCTCTCGATCTTGCCCCACGTGTCGCGCAGCCCCACAGTGCGGTTGAACACGGGACGGTCCGGCGCGGAGTCGCGCGCGTCCAGCGAGAAATAGCCGGTGCGCTCGAACTGCAGCGGCTCGCCCGGCGCGGCCGCGGCCAGCGCCGGCTCGACGCGGCACCCGGAGAGCACGGTCAAGGACTGCGGGTTCAGGGCCGTCCTGAAATCCTCCGCGTCGTCCGGCTTGGCCTGCGCGAAGAGCGTGTCGTAGAGGCGGACTTCGGCCTCCGCGGCATGGGCCGCCGACACCCAGTGGATGGTGCCCTTCACGCTCCGCCCCTTGCTGTCGCCCCCGACGGTAGAGGGATCGTACTGGCAGCGCACCTCGACGATCTCCCCCGCGGCGTTCTTCTTGAAGTCGGTGCACTGGACGATGTAGGCGTAGCGCAGGCGCACCTCGGCGCCGGGGGCCAGCCGGAAGTATTTCTTGGGGGCGTCCTCCCGGAAATCGTCCTGCTCGATCCAGAGCTCGCGGCTGAACGGCACCTTGCGCGTGCCCGCGGACGCATCCTCGGGATTGTTGACCGCGTCCATCTCTTCGACCTTGCCCTCGGGATAGTTCTCCACGATGAGCTTGAGGGGGCGGAGGACGGCCATGCGGCGCCGCGCGCGCTTGTTGAGGTCTTCACGGAGGCAGTGCTCGAGGAGGGCCAGCTCCACCATGTTGTCGTTCTTGGCCACGCCGATCCGCTCGCAGAAATCCCGGATCGACTCGGCGGTGTAGCCGCGGCGACGCAGGCCCGCGATGGTGGGCATGCGCGGATCGTCCCAGCCGCTCACATGGCCGCCCTCCACGAGCTGCAGCAGCTTCCGCTTGCTCATCACCGTATGGGACAGGTTGAGCCGGGCGAACTCGATCTGCTGCGGATGGAAGATCCCGAGCGTGTCGAGGTACCAGTCGTAGAGCGGGCGATGGTCCTCGTACTCCAGGGTGCAGATGGAATGCGTCACGCCCTCGATGGAATCGGACTGGCCGTGGGCCCAGTCGTACATGGGATAGATGCTCCACGCGTCACCCGTGCGCTGGTGGGTGGCCTTGCGGATCCGGTACATGACGGGGTCACGGAGGTTGATGTTCGGCGAGGCCATGTCGATCTTCGCGCGCAGGGTCTTGGAGCCGTCGGGGAACTCGCCCGCGCGCATGCGGCGGAAGAGGTCGAGGTTCTCGCCCACGGAGCGATTCCGACTCGGCGATTCACGCCCCGGCTCGGTCAGGGTGCCGCGGTACTCGCGGATCTGGTCGCCGGTGAGATCGTCCACGTAGGCCTTGCCCTGGCGGATGAGCTCCTCCGCCCACTGGTAGAGCCGCTCGAAGTAGTCGCTGGCGTGGTAGAGGTGCGGGCCCCAGTCGAAGCCGAGCCAGCGCACGTCATTCATGATGGCGTCCACGTACTCCTGGCTCTCCTTGGCGGGATTGGTGTCGTCGAAGCGCAGGTGGCAGCGGCCGCCGTAGTCCTGGGCGAGGCCGAAGTCGAGGCAGATGGCCTTGGCGTGGCCGATGTGGAGGTAGCCGTTGGGCTCGGGCGGGAAGCGCGTGATCACCTTGCCGCCGAAGCGGCCTTCGCGGTTGTGCGCCTCGACGATCTCGCGGACGAAGTTTGACGCGCGCGTCTCTCCGGTCATAGGCCCAATCTAACAGACGGGGTCAGGTCTTGCATTACGACATCCGAGCGATCGTGGCGGCGCGCTGGTCGCCGCTTGCCGGATGTCGTAATGCAAGACCTGACCCCTTATGCTTCCCCGACCGTGCCGAGGAGCCGCCGCACCGGAGGCGCCAGCGCGGGCAGCACCATGACGGCGAGGGCGATGACGAGCAGGATGGTGGCGAGCGGGCGCATGAAGAGGATGTTGAAGTGCCCGCGGGAGAGGAGGAGGGACTGCCGCAGGGACTCTTCGGCCATGCGCCCGAGCACGAAGGCCAGCACGAGGGGCGCTGCTTCATAGCCGTACTTCTTCATGAGCAGGCCGATGACGCCGAAGGCCAGCATGACCACGATGTCCCACACGTTGCCCGCCTCGCTGTACACGCCGATGATGCAGAAGAGCAGGATGAGGGGAAAGAGCAGACCGTACGGCACGCGCAGGAGCTGGACCCAGAGGCCGATGAGGGGCAGGTTCAGGATGAGCAGAATCACGTTGCCCACGTACATGCTCGCGATCACGCCCCAGAACATGTCCGGATGCTCGCGGATCAGCAGGGGTCCGGGCTGGACGCCGTGGATGAGAAAGGCGCCGAGCAGCACCGCCATGACCACGTTGGGTGCGATGCCGAGGGTGAGGAGGGGGATCATCGCGCCTCCCGTGGCCGCATTGTTGGCCGCCTCGGGCGCCGCCACCCCTTCGATGGCGCCCGTGCCGAAGCGCTCCGGGTGCCGGGAGATACGCCGCTCCAGCGCGTAGGAGATGAAGGTGGGGATGATGGCGCCGATCCCGGGCAGGATGCCGAGGAAGAAGCCCAGCACGGTGCCGCGGCCGATGGGCGCCGCCGATGTCGTCCAATCCTCGCGCGTGGGCCAGAGCCCCTCGATGCGCGTCTCGAAGACCTCCTGGGTCACGCCCCGCTCGATATTGAGGAGCACCTCGCTCACCCCGAAGAGCCCCATGATGATGGGCACGAGGCCCAACCCATCGCCGAGGGTGACGCTGCCGAAGGTGAAGCGTGGGGTGGCGAGGATGGGGTCGAGCCCGACCGTGCCCAGGAGCATGCCGAGGAGGGCCATGGCCACGGCCCGGAGCTTCGACCCCGCGGTGAGATAGGTCACCATGGTGAAGCCCAGAACGAGGAGCGCGAAGATCTCCGGCGGACCGAAGCGCAGGGCCACCGAGGTCAAGGGCGGCGCGAGCAGCATGATGCCGAGCACGCTGAATGTCCCGGCGATGAACGACCCGAAGGCGGCGATGCCGAGCGCGGGCCCCGCGCGGCCCTGGCGCGCCATCTGGTAGCCATCCAGACAGGTGACGACGGAGGCCGCCTCGCCCGGGATATTGACCAGGATCGAAGTGGTCGAGCCCCCGTACATCGCACCGTAGTAGATCCCGGCCATCATGATGATGGAGGCGGTGGGGGACATGGCGTAGGTGACGGGCAGGAGCAGCGACATGGTCGCCACCGGCCCGATGCCGGGCAGGACGCCGATCAGCGTGCCGACGAAGACGCCGACGAAGCAGGCGAAGAGATTGGCCGGAGTGAAGCATACGGAGAAGCCGTAGAGGAGCCCGCCGATCAGCTCCACGGCCCCTCCGGCAGGCGCACGTTGAGCGCGCGCGCGAAGACGAGGTACGACAGCAGGGACACGGCGACCGCGCCGGCGAGGGCGATCCACCAGCGCTGGCCGTCCAGCACCCGGAAGAAGAAGAACAGGAGCGCCGCGGTGGCCAGCACGAAGCCCGCCGGTTCGAGGGCGAACGTGTAGGCGACGAGGGCGGCCAGGCTCACCACGGACTTCCAGCGCGCTCCCGGCTCCGCGGGCGGGGCCGGGAGCGCCGGCTCTCTGAGGGCATGCCAGAGGAGGATCATTCCCACCAGCGCGAGCGCCACGGCCAGGCAGAGGGGCACGAATCCGGGGCCGGGGGACCCCAGGCTGCCGAGGCGGAGCTTGCGGGCTTCGTTGACGGCGACGAGAGCGAAGACGACGAGAACGAAGGAGCTGACGCGATCGGCGCCGCGCACTACTTCCCGAGACCGAGCTGCTTGGCGAGCCGGGTCACGATCTCGTTCTCGCGCTGGATCAGCTTGAGCGTCTCCTCCGGGCCGTGGTACTCCACCACGAGGCCGGCCTTCTCGATCGCGCTCACCACCGCCGGGTCCTTCATGGTCTTCTCGAGGGCCTGGGCGAGGCGCTCCACGATGGCCTTCGGCGTCTTGGCGGGCGCGTAGAGCTCCGCCCACGTGCTCAACGACGCGTCGGGCTGGCCCTTCTCGGTCATGGTCGGCACGCTGGGGATGGAGGGAATCCGCTTGGTCGCGCTGGTGGCGAGGGCGACGACGTCGCCGCTCCGCAGCACCGACAGCATCGGGCTCAGCGATGCCGCGCCCACCTGGACGTGCCCACCGAGCACCGCGTTCTTCACCGGTCCCGACCCCCCGAAGGGCACATGGGTCATGTCGAGGCCGTAGGTGAGCTTGAGCAACTCCATGGTGAAGAAGCTGTTCGTGCCGAGCCCCGCCGTGCCGTACGAGAGCTTGCCGGGATTCTTCTTCGCGAACTCGACCAGCTCCTCCAGCGTCTTCCAGGGCGAGCCCGATTTGACCAGCACGACTTGCGAGTCCACGGCATAGGCGCCGATGACGGCGAAGTCGGACGGCTTGTACGTGACGTCGGGCTGCGTGGCGGGAAGAATCGTCACGGTGGAGCGGACGGTGGCGGCCAGCGTGTAGCCGTCCGGCTTGGCCTTGGCCACCGCGTCCATGCCGATGGCCCCCCCGCCGCCCGCCTTGTTGACGAGGACCAGCGGCACCCCGAGGTTCGCCGAGAGCTGCGGCTGGATGATGCGAATGGCCGTGTCGGTGGGGCCGCCCGGGGCGAACGGGATCACGCATTCGATGGGGCGCGTCGGATAGGGCGCCTGCGCGCGGGCAGGCGCGCTCGCCACCAGGAGCACCATGACCGTGGCGGCCGTCGCGATGAGCCTGTCACTTCGCATGCTCGGTCCTCCCTCCGGAGTCGGTCAGCGGAAACGACCACGGGCTCATCTCCTCGGCGCGGCGGCCGAGGGGGTCCCAGTCCTGGAGGCGGGCCCACACGCCTTCGCCCGCCTCCTGCGCGTCCCGGCGCAGCGCGACCATGTCCACCCCGGGGATCACACGATTCCGCATGCGCACGGCGCCGTCGATGACCACGGTCTCGACGTCGTCTCCGATGCCGCACTCGACCAGGCTCTTGATCGGATCGCGCACCGGCCCATAGCGGAGGGTGCCGTTGCCCGTGAGGTCCACGATCACGATGTCCGCCTTGGCGCCCGGGGCGAGGCGGCCCAGGTCGTCGCGCCCCAGGGCGCGCGCGCCGCCCAGGGTGGCGGCGGAGAAGACCTCGGCGGCGGTGGCGGCGAGGAGGTTATGGCTCATGACCTTGCCGAAGTACGACGCGGTCCGCATCTGCATGATGAAGTCGCGCGGGTAGGTGTCCGTGCCCAGGGCGAGGTTGATCCCCGCCTCGCGATAGCGCTGCCAGGAGTCGAGGCTGCGGGCCCGCCGCGCGATGTTCACGGGACAGTGGGAGACCGTGACCCCGTGCCGGCCCATCAGCGCGAGGTCCTGCGCTCCCGAGTAGTTCATCTTGGGATTGTCGGCCACGAGGTTGCCGTGACCGATGGTGAGGTCGGGGCCGAGGAGGCCCACCGACTCCATGAGCTCGATGGGCGTCATGCGATATTCCGTCACGATCTGGAAGAACTCGATCACGTTGTAGGCGGCGTGGGTCACGATGGGCAATCCGAGCGCATCGGCGGCCCCCCGCGTGGCCCGCAGGAGATCGAGGCTGCACGTTTCGACCTCGCGAGGCGCGAGCAGCCCGCGGACGCGCCCCTCCACCGCCCCGTCGACGCGCTCGATGAAGGCGAGGGAGGCCGCGAACTCTCGCCGGCCCGCCTCCTCGTCCACCACACGGGTCAGCCGTCCCCGCTCGTCGCCGACCCATCGCCCCGAGTCGTATCCCGCCCCGAGATAGGCGCGCACGCCCAAGCGCTCCACCTCGCCGAGCAGCGCGTCCTGCACGCGGAGCTGGCTGCCGAACTCCATGAACGTGGTGATGCCGTTGCGCAGCAGCTCCGCCACCGTGAAGCGCGCGAGCAGGCGGTTGCCCGCGTCGGCGTCGGGAGCGTCGGGGCGGGCGTAGCGGGGATCGCCGCCCACCGTCGTGCCCCGGCGGGGCACGGTGATCTCGAGGAACGGCTGGCCGAAGTAGTCGGGCCGGCCGGCGTCGGAGATGAGGCGATGGGAGGCGCGGTGGCCGGAGTGCACGTGGGTGTCGATGAAGCCGGGGCAGACGAGCTTGTCGCGCGCGTCGATCTCCTCGTCGACCGATCCCGAGAAGCCGGAGCCGACGTGGACGACACGATCTCCCTCCCATACCACCACGCCGTCCCGGATGAGGGTGTGACTCCCGCCGGCGAACCCGACCACCCAGCCGCCGCGGATCAGTCCCCGCATCTGCTCTCAGGCGAGCTTGGGATAGCCCGCGGCCTCGGCGGCGCGCTGGCGGTCGAGGAACACGCGAAAATCGTCCGGCCGCGTCGCCACGAAGCGGGTGAGCAGGAGGTCTTCCAGGGTGGGCGTCATCTCCGGGGCGTGGTCCACCGCGAGGAGAGCGGTGGTGAGGCGCTCCCGCGCCGCGGTGGGAACGCTCGGCGAGGCGACCAGCGGCGCGCTGGGCGCGGGAACGGTGGTGTCCACCACGCGGATACGCGCCGTGAGCTCGGGCCGGTGCCGGCGCAGCAGATCGAGGGCATAGCCGTCCACGGCCGCGACGTCGGCACGCCCCTCGGCCACAGCCTCCACGATGGGCATCTGACGCACGAACGGCCCGAGAACGGTACGGAAGAGCGCGGGCCTTTCCGGCGTGACATAGCGCGCGAGATGGAAGCGAGGAGCGTTGTAGGCGGAATGCGAATGTTCCGTGGAATAGGCGATGGTGCCACCGAACGTGTCCGGGAGCGTCCGGTGCGGACTGTCCGCGCGCACGATGAAGTCGCTCACGTAGACCGGCTGGCCGCCGTAGCGCGGCGGCGACGGGATGGGTGCCGCGAGGAGACACGGCGGATCCCGCCGCAGGGCCCAGGGATAGCCGCACATGAAGACGCAGCCGAGGTCGTCGCGCTGCCACAAGTCGTCGAGCGGCGTGGGGTCGGCCGCGTCCATCACGTCGAGGGACACCCCGGCCCGCGCGGACGTCCACTCGAGGAGCCGCCGCCACGCGGCGGCCAGGGTGGGCGACCACGCGTACATCCGGGCCGAGGCGACGGGCGGCACTAGCGGCTGACGAACGCGCGGGCCTCGACGAGCTCCGGGCGCTGGTCGTCGGAGGCCGCGGCCACCGTGAGGAGCCGGGCGTAGTACGTCTTGGCCTTGTCACGGTCGCCGGCGAGCTCGGCCGACTTGGCCGCGCCCTGGAGCGCCTTGAAGCGGTTCGGCGAGATCTTGAGCGCCGCCTCGTACTCGGCCAGCGCCTTCGCCGGCTGGCGCGCCTCCAGCAGCATGTCACCGTAGAGCTCGCGGGCCAGGGCGATGGGGCCGGGGGAGATATTGTGTTTCTCCGTGGAGGCTTCGAGCTCGGCCGCCGATCGCATCAGGGCGAGCGCCTCGTCGTTGCGTCCCTCTGCCCGAGCCAGCCACGCGGCGACGGCGCGTCGCTCTATCTCGACCTGCTCCGCCCAGTAGGCGTCCTTGCGCTGGGCGAGCGCATCGCGGAGGGCGGCCAGCCTCTCCGCGGCGAGGCGCGCCTGGGCGACGTCGCCGGTGCGCGCCGCGCCGATGCCGCGCGCGAAGTAGATCATGGCCTCGGTATGCGGGAAGTTGTTCGGCCGCGGAGATACCAGAAGGAGTGCAGGAGCGCCACCGCGCGCTCGAAGGGCTTCTGCATCGCGGGGGCGCACGATACGGGGAAGGTGACCTGGCCGATCTTCTCTCCGGCCGGCGGTGTGACCTGGGCGAAGAGCGGCGAGTCGCCGAGGACGAGCGAGGCAGCGGAAAGCACGAGGACGGCGACGATCACGGCAGGTCTCGACATGGCAATCCTCCCAGGGGAATCAGGGGCCGGAGCGCGATTGGCGTGGATGGTAGGGCAAGGCGCACTCGGGCGCAAGCGAGCACCGCCCGGTCATTGAGTAGAGTAGGATGACGGCGGGGTCAGGTCTTGCATTGCAACATCCGACTGATCGCGACGGTGCGTAAGTCGCCGATTGCCGGATGTTGCAATGCAAGACCTGACCCCTGGAAGGAGCACACCGTGACGAGTAGCCTGCCCACGCGGCGGCCGGACGAGCCTATCCGCGCCCCTCTCGGAACTGCGCTGTCCTGCAAGGGCTGGCCGCAGGAGGCCGCCCTCCGCATGCTCATGAACAATCTCGATCCCGACGTGGCCGAGCGCTGGGAGGATCTCGTCGTCTACGGCGGCTCGGGCAAGGCCGCGCGCAACTGGGAGGCCTATCACCGCATCGTGGCCTCCCTCCGCTCGCTCGAGTCCGATGAAACCCTGCTCGTGCAGTCGGGGAAGGCCGTGGGCATCTTCCGCACGCATGCCGACGCGCCGCGCGTCCTCATCGCCAATGCCATGCTCGTGCCCGCGTGGGGCGACTGGGAGCATTTCCGGAAGTACGAAGCGCAGGGGCTCACCATGTACGGCCAGATGACGGCGGGCTCGTGGATCTACATCGGCACGCAGGGCATCCTGCAGGGCACGTACGAGACGTTCGCCGCCTGCGCCCAGAAGCACTTCGACGGGACCCTTCGTGGCCGCCTCGTGCTGTCGGCGGGGCTGGGCGGCATGGGGGGCGCCCAGCCCTTGGCCGTCACCATGAACGAGGGCGTGGGGATCTTCGTGGAGATCGATCGCGAGCGCATCGACCGCCGGCTGCGCCTCGGCTACGTGGACCGCGCCACGGAGTCCCTCGACGAGGCGCTCGCATGGGCGGAGGAGGCCCGGCGGCGTGGTGTCGCCCTGTCCATCGCGCTCTACGGCAATGCCTGCGAGGTGCACGAGGAGATTGCCCGCCGCGGCGTGCGGCCCGATGTGGTCACGGATCAGACCTCAGCCCACGACATGCTGAACGGCTATGTCCCGGCCGGGCTCTCCCCGCGCGATGCCGTGGCCCTCCGCGCGCGTGATCCCAAGGGCTATCTGGCACGCGCCTACGCGTCGGTGGCCCGACACATGCGCGCGATGCTCGAGCTGCAGCGCAACGGCGCCATCCTCTTCGACTACGGCAACAATATCCGCCGCGAGGCGGAGAACGCGGGGGTGGGCGACTTTTCCTATCCCGGCTTCGTCCCCGCCTTCATTCGCCCCCTCTTCTGCGAAGGGCAGGGGCCGTTCCGCTGGGTCGCGCTCTCTGGCGACCCCGAGGATATCTACGCCACCGACCGCGCGCTCATGGAGGCATTCGAGGACAACGAGCATCTGGTCCGCTGGCTTCGCATGGCGCAGGAGCGCGTGCACTTCCAGGGACTGCCGGCGCGGATCTGCTGGCTCGGCTACGGCGACCGCGCGGTGGCCGGCCGCATCTTCAACGACCTCGTCGCCTCCGGGCAGGTGAAGGCGCCCATTGTCATCGGCCGCGATCATCTCGACTCGGGCTCGGTCGCCTCACCCAATCGGGAGACCGAGTCGATGCGGGACGGCTCGGATGCCATCGCCGACTGGCCCATTCTCAATGCCCTGCTGAACGCCTCGGCGGGAGCGAGCTGGGTGAGCGTGCATCACGGCGGCGGCGTGGGCATCGGCTACTCGATTCACGCCGGCATGGTGGCGGTGGCCGACGGCACTCCGGAGGCGGCCCGCCGGCTCGAACGCGTGCTCACCACCGATCCCGGCACGGGCATCATGCGTCACGCCGACGCGGGGTATCCCGAGGCCATCGAGGCGGGGAAGCGCCACGGGCTCAAGCTGCCCGGGATCACGCCGTAGCGCGGGGTCAGGTCTTGCATTGCGACATCCGGCAATCGGCAACCTGAGCACCGTCGCGATCGGTCGGATGTCGCAATGCAAGACCTGACCCCGCTCACACCGCTCAGCCGGGCTTGGTGACGGCGGCCAGGAAGGCGCGGATTCGGCGCGCGTTGACGCCCAGATCGCTGCGCCCCACCCGCGAGGCGGAGCGCACGTCAATACGGCTGCCCGACGGCGCCGGGCGCACGCGCACGACGATGTCGTCGGTGAAGCCGAACCACAGCGTGGTATCGGACGCCTCGAGCCGTCCTTCCGCGGGCACGGCGGCCACGATGCGCCAGCCCAGCGAGCGCGCCGCGGCCTCGGCGCGCGCGAAGGCCCGATCGGGCGGGATCGTGAGCATGAGGGGAGCCACGTCGCGATAGGCCCGCTTCTGCTGGGTCGCCACCGTGGGGCCACCGTAGGCGGTGCCGTTCTCCGACGCCGCGCGTGCCGCTTGAAGCGCCACCCACGGGGGCGGATTATCCGTGTCCGTGGTGACATCGTGGATCACGGGCACCGCGGCCGCCGTGCGCACCATGATGAGCAGCGGCGTGGTCGCCACCAAGGCCACGAGGAGGGCCAAGCCCGAGCCCGCGACGCTGCGCCAGGCGCCCGCGAGGAGCGCCAGGCCGATGCCCCATGCCGCGAGCACGGCGGCGGCCAGGCCCAGGAGCGCGGCCAGCCCGAAGAGGCCGAGGGCCCAGCGCGCGCCGAGGAGACCCATGCGATGGATGGGACCGGCCAGCGCGACACCGAGGACGGCGATCACCCCCAGCGCGAGGGCGGCCACGGTGAGACTCGCCGCGCGCCGCGCCCTTCGAGCCCGCTGGTCTCCCCCTCGTTCGGCCATCGACGAGCCCTCCGCGCCCGTGGGCTCGAGCATACCGCGGCTTGACAGGCCGCGGAGCGCGCGCCTAGAGTCGCTTCAGCATGCCGGCGCTCGCGGTGCGGTTCTCGTTGGGAGTGGTGCTCCTCGCGTCCGGCTGCGTGGTGGCGTCGCCGCCCTACACCGGGCACGATCTCGAGGCGCGTTGCCAGAGTAACGGAGGGCGCTGGCATGCCGCCCTCGAGCGCGAAGGCTACTGCGAATTCCAGTCGCCGGGCATGATCTGATCCCATTCACCGCGAGGTGGTCATGAGGTCTCCCTCCGCGATCGCCACGGTGCAGATCGACAACGGCGCCGTTCGCGTCACCGAGTGGCGCTTCGCTCCCGGCGCCACCACGGGCTTTCATCGGCACGAATATCCCTACGTCGTGGTGCCGATGACCACGGGCCGCCTCGCCATCACGGGCCCCGCCGGCGCCTCGACGGGGGAGCTCGTCACGGGGCAGGCCTACGCGCGCCCCGCCGGCGTCGAGCACGACGTCCAGAACGCCAACGCGTTCGAGCTCGTCTTCGTGGAGATCGAGCTGTTGGAGGGCCGCTGAGACCGCAGTGACGGATCGCGTCCGGCTCTCGCGGATCGTGCAGGTGTTCGGCTGGACGGGCCTCACCAGCCTGGGCGGCGGGCGCAGCGCCTATTTCTACGACGCGGTGGTCATGAGGCGCCCGTGGCTCAAGAGTCACGAGTTCATCCAGGATCTCACCCTCTCCCAGCTTCTTCCTGGGCCGAGCTTCAACAATCTCGGCGTGGCGCTGGGGGTGAGACTCGCCGGCTGGCGCGGCGGGGCCTGGGGCGCCCTCGCCCTCGTCCTGCCCGGCGCGGCTATCCTCCTCGGCTTGACCCTGCTCTATTTCCGCGTCGGCTTCGCCCCCAACACGACCTCGGCCATGCACGGGATGGGCGCGGCGGTGGTGGGGCTTGTGCTCATTACCACGGTGCGCATGATCCGCGCGTCCATCCGCGGCGGGCGCGCCATCGTGGTGGCGGCGGCCATCTTCGTTCTCGTGGGCCCGCTCCACGTCAACACGGCGCTGGGGGTCCTGATCATGGTGCCGCTGTCCCTCTGGCTCCATCGCCCGCGCGGAGGGTCGTGATCCTCGATCTCGCTCGGATGACCTGGACATTCCTGTGGCTCAGCCTGATCTGCGTGGGGGGCGGGCTCGGCGTCGTCCCGGAATTGCAGCGCCAGGTCGTCGATCGCTTTCACTGGGTCACCGCGCGGGAATTCCTGGACGGCTACACGCTCTCGCAGCTCACCCCGGGGCCGACCATGCTCGTGTCGATCTTCGTGGGCTACCGCGCCCACGGCGTCCTCGGGGCGTTCCTCGCCACCGCGGCCATGTTCCTCCCCACGGCCGTGCTCACCGCGGTCATCACCCGTCACTGGGCGGCGTTGCGTGACCGGCCGTGGGCGCGCGCGTGCGAGCGGGGGCTGGCGCCCATCGGCATCGGGCTCATGGCGGCGGGCGTCTACACCCTCGCGCGTTCGGGCATCCACGACTGGGCGACGGGATCGCTGGCCCTCCTCACCGCCGCCCTGCTCTCTACGGGCCGGCTCCCCTCCTTCCTGCTCGTCCTGGCCGCCGGGATCGCCGGCTGGCTCATGGGTCTCTGAGCACGGCCCATGAGCGACGCTCCCCGGGCCGGCCGTCACCCGTTCCACTGGTACCTCGGCGGCCACGCCGCGTGGTTCACGAGCTTCGGCATCCAGATGATCCTCTTCCCATGGCTCGTCGCGGTGGTGCTCAATGAGCCCGCCCAGCGGGTGGGCATCGCCCAGATGGCCGTCATGGCTCCCGCCATTCTCTTCATGTTGTATGGCGGCGCCGTCGCGGATCGCGCCGACTGCCGCCGGCTCCTCCTGCGCTATCAGTTCCTGGCGATCCTGCCGCCCCTCGCCCTGCTGGGTGTCATTGCCGCGGGAGCGCTCAGCTATCGCGCGCTCCTCGTCTACGGATTCGCCATGGGTACCCTGACCGCCTTCGTGGTGCCGGCCCGCGACACGCTTCTCTCGCGCGTGATGAGGCATGGGCGCGAGCGCGCCATCGCCGTCACCTCGGCCGCGCAGTTCATCTGCCAGCTCGTGGGCATCGCCATGGCGGGCTTCGCCGGGCGCATCGGGGCGCCCGCCCTGCTCGCGAGCCAGGCCGCGATCCTCGTGGCCGGCGCCTTCGCCGTCTCCCGACTGGACCCCGCGCCTCCCGCCGCCGTGCACCGTCACGACGAGAGCCCGCTCGCGGCCATGCGAGACGGCCTCCGCGCGGTGAGGCGCTCCGATCGCCTCTTTCCCGTGGCGGTGGCCATGCTGGCCGTGGGCATCTTCTATGGGGGCGTCTTCTCCGTCATCCTGCCCGTCATGGTGCGCGACGTCTTCGGCGGAGGCTCCGGCGAGCTCGCCGTCGTCAACACGTGCTTCTGGGGTGGGACGATCGCGTCCACCATGCTCCAGATTCGCCTGGGCGCGCTCCGCCGCCCCGGGCGCGCGGTGCTGCTCTCGCTGGCCTGGGGCAGCATCGTGCTGGTGGCCATGGCCGTGCCGGGGCCGCTTCCGCTCTTCGCCCTGATCTGTCTCGCCTGGGGAGTGGGGGCCGGTGTGGTCTTGACGCAAGGGCGCATCATCGTTCAGGTCGAGACGCCAGAAAGCCACCGAGCCCGAGCGCTCGCCGTCTTCCAGCTCGGCTTCACCGGGGGCTCGCCCATCGGTGCGCTCGGCATGGGCTATCTCGCCGCGCATGTGGGCCCGCGGCCCGCCGTGATCTATCCGGCCGCGGCGATGGCGGTGGTGCTGATCGTCCTCTTCCGGCGTTCGGGACTCTGGAGCCACATCGCGCATCCACCCTTGTCGACGCCCGCCCGCTCTTCCTGACGCGCGCCTTGCCACGGCCGTACCCATCCTCTATGCTCGCGTGCACATCGAAGCGATCGCTCGAGACGAGGAGATGACGCCATCGCGCCCGCCACCGTAGCCACCGCCCTGGGCCCTCTCGCGACCACGGGCATTCTCCCCGCCCTCCGCGCCGCCGGGGTCACCGAGGGTCAGATCGAGCAGATGCTCGTGAGGAATCCCCGGGCGATCTTCGAGGCCTCCGGCATAGCGTAGCCGCCGCCATGCGGGAGAGGCGGGGCGTGCTCGAGACCGTGGCGGGCGCCGTGTTGCGCCCACCGATCTCTCGCGTGACACGGGTCGCCATCGACGGGGTGGACGGGGCGGGCAAGACCCACTTCGCCGACGAGCTCGGCGAGGTGCTGAGGGCCTCGGGGCGATCCGTCATCCGTGCTTCGGTCGACGGCTTCCACAATCCCCGGAGTATCCGCTACCGGCAGGGCCGCGGTTCTCCGGAGGGATTCTTCCACGACTCGTACGACTACGAGCGGCTGAAGGCCGTGCTCCTCGATCCGCTGAGCCCGGGGGGGAGCGGGCACTATCGCGTGGCCGTCTTCGACCACCGATCGGACCGCCCGGTCTCCGCGCCGCGCGCGGCGGCCGCGCCGGGAGCCATCTTGCTCCTCGACGGCATCTTCCTCCACCGTCCGGAGCTTCGAGCCTACTGGGACTATTCGATCTTCCTCGAGGTGGCGTTCGCCGTCTCCATACCGAGAGGGGCCCAGCGCGGCGAGGCCTCTCCCGATCCCCACGCGGCGAGCAATCAGCGATACGTTCGAGGGCAGGAGCTCTATCTGCGGACCTGTGAGCCCACGCGCTTCGCCACCGTCACCATCAATAACGACGACCTGCTTGCCCCCTATATCGTGACGCCCTCCACCGCGAGCCCTCGTGCACAATGCTCCCGAGGAGGAAGCACGCCATGAAGCCGCAGCCATTGATTGCCGTGTCCGACGTGGAGGCGAGTAGCCGGTGGTATCAGGAGCTCCTCGGCGGCACGAGCGGCCACGGGGGCGCTGAGTACGAGCAGGTCGTCGACGCCCCCGGAAAGCTCGTCCTCCAGCTGCATGCCTGGGAGGTCCACGAGCATCCGCACCTGGGCGATCCTGCCCTCCGCCCGTATGGCAACGGGGTGCTCCTGTGGTTTCAGATGGACGACTTCGAGGCCGCGGTGGAGCGCGCGCGCGAGATGAGGGTGGAGATCCTCGAGGGCCCCCGCGTCAATCCGAGCGCGAACCATCGGGAGCTCTGGCTGCGGGATTCCGACGGCTACGTGGTCGTCCTCGCCAGCGCCTACGGTGATCTGTGACGTCCGGAGCGGAGGCGTTCGAGCGGGTCGACGGCTGCGATCTCTGCCGCGCCAGGCGCATGACGCCGTGGCATCACGAGGATGACATCTGCTGGATCGCCGAGTGCGACGTGTGTGACGTGCCCATGGTGGTCTGGCGCTGGCACGGCGCGGCCCCGCCCCCCGAGCACATCGAGCACATGCGGGCGCGCCTGCACGACGTCGCGCTCGCCCACGTCGGCGAGTACTACGTGGACGACCACATGCGGAACATCCCCGACCACTGGCACGCCCACGCCCGGCCCAAGGGCGGCTTCTTCGGCACCCGGCGCGCATAGCCCGGGGGCCGGCCGGGGGCAGCCGTGATGTTAGAATCGGCCGCCGATTCGACTCGATCGATCCCTTGGAGTGTGCATGGAGCTTCGCTCGAGGTGTGCGCCGCCACCGGGCTCCCGCGCGACGGGTGCCTGCGCCTCACCCTCCTCGTCGAGGAGCTCTTCACCAATACCGTGACGCACGGTCACGGCGACGACAGCGACGCGCCGGTGCGGCTCGAATGCGAGGCGACCGCCGGGCGCATCGCCCTCGTCTACGAGGACACGGCGCCCGCGCACGATCCCTTCGCGGCGGTGATTACTCCCGACGCAGCGGCGGGAGTGGAGGATCGCCCGGTGGGCGGCCCCGGCGTGCTGCTCGTCTCGGCCATGGCCCGGCAAGTCGAGTATCGTCGGATCGACCCCAGGAATCGCATCACGCTCGTGGTCGGCGGTTAGGCTCCGCGCCGCCGCGCCGTATCGAATTCTCGACGCTTGCCGGCCACTGGTCCAGAACGTAAAGTCAAGGCGATGGGACTGTTCCGCGTGAGAGGTCGTCTGGTGGGCCCGACAGGGCGCGGTGAGGAGGTCGATCTCCTCGTCGACACGAGCGCGACACTACTCGTCCTTCCGCGAGCGCTGGCTGCGCGCCTAGAACTCTTGACGAGGCGGTCTCAGTCGGTCCTGATCGCCGGCGGTCAGCGGGCGATCTGGCCCGTGGCTGAAGTCAGCTTGACGCTCGAAGGCCTGGACGTCACCACGCCCTCCTTCATCGCACCTGAGGGACCGGCGCTGCTGGGCGCCGTCGCCCTCGAGAGTCTCTTTCTGGGTGTCGATCCCGTCGCGAAGCGTCTAGTCCCGGTGGAGGGGATGGCCGGCGAGGCGTCAGTCGACGCGGAAGACGAGATCGCGGTCGAGGTTCTTGACGCTGGTCTGGCCCGCGAGGGCCATGGTCGTCCGCAGCTCGCGACGCAGGATATCGAGCGCGCAGGCGACCCCGGCGGCGCCGTCCGCGGCCAGCCCCCACAGGACGGTGCGTCCGACCGCGACCACGGTGGCGCCGAGGGCGAGACCTTTGAGCACCGCGGTGCCCCGCGTGAAGCCGCCGTCCACGATGATGGCGGCGCGACCGGCCACCGCGTCCACGATGGGCGGCAGGGCGTCGATGGAGGCCTGCGTGTGGTCGAGCTGGCGGCCGCCGTGATTCGACACCCAGATGATGTCCACGCCCGCCTCGACGGCACGCGTGGCGTCGCGCGCGGTCATGATGCCCTTGAGGCCGATGGGCAGCCGCGTCGTCTTCTTGAGCCACGCCACGTCGTCCCAGGTGAGCCGCTCGGGGTAGTGGGGATCGGGGCCCCGCGGATTCGGAGCGCTCTTCATGGATTCGCGCGGGCTGTAGCGATGGACGATGTCCCGCTCGCGCCGGCTGTAGACCTGCACGTCCACGGTGAGGACCACCGACTTGTAGCCCGAGGCCTCCACGCGCGAGAGAAGATCGGCGGCCCAGCTGCGATCGCCGTGGTGATAGAGCTGGAACATCTTGGGTCCCGGGCTGGCCTTGGCCACGTCCTCCACCGACCATCCCGCGGCGCCCGAGAGGAACTGGAGCGTGTCGCCCTGGGCGGCGCCGCGCGCCATCTCGCGATCGCCCTCGGGATGGAAGAGCACGAGGCCTCCCATGGGCGCGATGGCCACGGGCCAGGACAGCGGCATGCCGAGGAGCGAGGTGCGCAGGTCGATCTCGCGAACGTCCACCAGGATGTCCTGGCGGATGGCGAGACGATCCACGGCGCGGCGGTTGCGGCGGAGGGTGGTCTCGCTCTCCGCGCCGCCGTCGCCGAAGTTCCACACGTCTCTGGGGAGTATCTTCTTCGCGTGCTTCCGGATCTCGGGAAGGGTGACGAATTTGTCGGCCATGGGCCAGTACGATAATGCTTTCGGCCTCGCTAGGCAAATCAGCAATTGACAGCGCGCGCGGGCCCGCCTAGATTCAGGCCTGCCCCAGCCACCCCACCGACAAGGAGACCCACGCCATGCTGTACGAGATGCGGACCTATCACGCCATCCCGGGACGCCTGCCCGATCTGAACCGCCGCTTCGCCGACATCACCATGGGCTATTTCAAGCAGTACGGTATCCAGGTGGTCGGATTCTGGACCAACGAGCTCGGCGGCTCTTCTGACCAGCTCATCTACATCCTGGCCTACGACAGCCTCGCCGACCGCGAGAAGAAGTGGAACGCCTTCGTCTCCGACAAGGAGCGTCTCGCCAAGTTCGCCGAGACGGAGAAGAATGGGCCGCTCGTGGCCCGCCTGACCGCGCAGATGCTCCGGCCCACCGCCTACTCGCCCCTGCAGTAGCGGTGGGAGCGGCCCGCCGCGTCTCCCGGGAGGCGGACGCCCGCATTCCGCCGCGGCGTTTATAATGGCGGCCATGTTCAGGGCCGCGGTGAGCCTCAGCGTGGTGTTGGCGCTCGTGGCCTGTCAGCGGGAGGAGAAGGGGATCAGCGAGGATCTGCCCGCGGCGCGCTCGGCGAGGGCGCTCGCCGATGCCCAGGCTATCGCGAGTGCGGCGCGCCAGTACCAGGCGACCTTCCAGGCGCTGCCGGACTCCATCGAGGATCTGATCCAGTCGCGCACCGTCGCCGGGGTCACGGGCGGCCCCTTCCTGGCCTTGACTTCGCCATACTTCGTTCTCGGTCGGCCGCAGCCCTCACCGTACACCCACGTACGCCTCGGGCTGCGGCCTCCCTCGGGCCTCGTCTGGCTCGCAATTTGGCCCGGCACTCTGCGGGGTCACGCGAGGTGTGGGAATTACTCGTTGGAGGCGCACTAGGCCATGCCGAGACTGCCCCTGCTCGATCCGGAGTCGCTCTCCCCCGAGCTTCGCATCATGTTCGAGAAGTGGCGGGCCGACGGCGGCGATCCGAACTTCATCCTCACCTTCGCGAGACTGCCGGAGACCCTGGCCCGCTTCGTGGCCTTCTACTCGCCGCTCGTGCGCAAGGGCACGGTCGAGCACCGCACCAAGGAGCTGGCCCGTCTCAGACTCGCCCAGCTCAACGAGTGTCGGTACTGAATGGCCACGCGCTACGCCTTGGGAAGGCGAGAGGGCATCACGGAAGAGCTGGTGATGGCCCTCCGAGACTACGAGAGTGGGCCCTTCTCGGATCGCGAGAAGGCCGCCCTTCGTTACGCCGATCAGCTCTTCGCCGATCACCATGCCGTGGACGACGCGTTCTGGGACGACCTGCGCGCTCGCTTCACGGAAGACGAGCTCCTCGAGCTCACGTGGGTCCTCGCCGAGTTCATCGCCCTCGGCAAGGTCATCTACGTCCTCGGCATCCAGCACGGCGGCCACACCCATGGGTGAGCGCCGCTCGGGGATGATGCCGCCCATCTTTCAACGAACGCTTCACGCCGTTCACGCGGATGTGCCTGAAGAGGAGAGACGTCCATGACCGCCGTCAGCGATCTCGACACCCCCGCCGTCACCGTGGATCTGACCATCATGGAGGACAATATCCGTCGCGTCCAGGCGCATCTGGCCCGGCACGGCATCGGCAATCGCCCGCACATCAAGACCCACAAGATTCCCGCCATCGGGAAGATGCAGATGCAGGCGGGGGCCATGGGCATCACCTGCCAGAAGATCGGCGAGGTCGAGGTGTTCGTGGAGGCGGGGGTGGCCGACGACATTCTCCTCACCTACAACATTCTCGGCCGGGCCAAGACCGATCGCCTCATGGCCCTCGTGCGTCGGGCGCCCGGCCTGACCGTGGTCCTCGACAACGACGTGGTGGCCCGTGACCTGAGCGAGGCGGGGGTGCGGCACGGACTCGGCGTGCGCTTCCTCGTCGAGTGCGACACGGGCTTCGGCCGCACGGGCGTCCAGACGCCCCAGGCGGCCTTCGACCTTGCGCGGGAGACGTCGGCGCGGCCCAAGATGCAGTTCCGCGGGCTCATGACCTTCCCCAATCGGGAGCCGACCACGCGCGAGTTCTTCGCGCAGGCGCTCAGCCTCTTCGAGGGCGCGGGCATCCCCGTGCCCGTGGTCTCCGGGGGCGGCACGCCGACCGTTTTCACCGCGCAGAACATCCCCATGCTCACCGAGCATCGCGCGGGCACCTGCGTGTTCAACGACGTCATGGTGGTCTCCTCGGGCACGGCGACCTGGGACAACTGCGCGATGCGGGTGCGCGCCACCGTGGTGAGCCGCCCCACCGACGGGCGGGCCATCCTCGACTGCGGCACCAAGGTGCTGACCTCGGACCAGTACGGCCAGAAGGGCTTCGGCCACGTCATGGAGTATCCCGAGGCCATGGTGGCCAATCTCTCCGAGGAGCACGGTATCGTGGATCTCTCGGCCTGCGCCGAGCGGCCCAAGGTGGGCGAGATCGTCCACGTGGTGCCCAACCACTGCTGCGTCGTCAGCAACATGGTGGACGAGCTCTACGGGATACGCGGGGGCACGGTGGAGGTGGTCTGGCCCGTGGCCGCGCGCGGGCGCGTCCGCTAGGTCCGGCGTGACCACGCGCGGAGCGGATCTCGTGGTGGCTGCCCTCGCCGAGCGGGGGGTGCGCCAGCTCTTCTCGCTATCGGGCAATCAGATCCTCTCCGTCTATGACGCGACCATCGGCCGGGACATGCGCATCATCCACACCCGCCACGAAGCGGCGGCCGTGCACATGGCGGATGCGTGGGGCCGCCTCGGCGAGGAGCCGGGGGTGGCCCTCGTCACGGCGGGGCCGGGTCACCTGAACGCCCTGTCCGCCCTCTATGGAGCGCTCATGGCGGAGTCGCCCGTCGTGTTGTTGAGCGGGCATGCTCCCGCGGGGCAGGTGGGCCGCGGCGCCTTTCAGGAAATGGACCAGGCCGGGGCGGCGGCCCCGGTGACCAAGGCATCGTGGGTGGCGAAGGACGCGTCGCGGCTCGGTGGCGACATGGCGTGGGCGCTCGAGGTTGCGCGGAGCGGGCGCCCGGGGCCCGTGCACGTGAGCCTTCCCGGCGATTTCCTCGACGCCAAGGTGAGCGAGAGCGCCGGCTCGGTCATCGACGGCGGCCGCGGCTCGATGTCCGCCGCCGAAGCCGATATCCGCCGACTGCTCGAGCTGCTCGAGGCGGCGCGCCACCCGCTCATTCTCCTCGGGCCGGCCATGGCGCGCCCCGCGCGGCGCGCGGCGGTGGAGCGGCTGACCGGACCGACGGGAATTCCCGCGCTTCCCATGGAAAGCCCGCGCGGGGTCAATGATCCGTGGCTCCGCATGGCGACCAATTGCCTGGGCCAGGCGGACCTCGTCCTCCTCCTGGGCAAGCGGCTCGACTTCGCCGTGCGCTTCGGAGGCGCGCCGTCCTTCGCGCCCGCGTGCCGCTTCGTGCAGGTCGACTGGGACGCCGCGGCCCTGGACAGAAGCGGTCGCGTCACCCTGGGCCTGGTCACGGACCCTGCCCACCTTGCCGTACGCCTCGCCGCGGAGGCGGCGCCGCTCGCCGGGCGCTGGCGCGACTGGGGCGCGGAGGTGGCCGCCGCCCGTGCCGCGGCACCCGTCGAGTGGGCGGCGCTTCGTGGCAGCCCGCGATCGCCCATGCATCCGCTTCGCGTCTGCGCCGAGATCCAGCCGCTTCTCGACCAGGGCGCCCTCCTCGTCGCCGACGGCGGCGAGTTCGGCCAGTGGGTGCAGGCGGCCTGCGAGCCGGGGACGAGGATGATCAACGGACTCTCGGGCTCGATCGGCAGCGCCATTCCTCTCGCCCTCGCCGCCAAGCTTCGCCATCCGGAGCGCCCCGTCATCGCCGCCCTCGGCGACGGCACGTTCGGCTTCCACGCCTTCGAGCTCGACACCGCCCTGCGTGCCGACCTTCCCATGGTGGCCGTCGTCGGCAACGACGCGCGCTGGAACGCCGAGCACCAGCTTCAGCTGCAGCACTACGGCCCGGAACGCACGGTGGGCTGCGAGCTTCGCCCGAGCCGCTACGACCTCATGGCGACGGCGCTCGGGGGCCACGGTGAGCACGTGGAGCGTCCGGAAGAGCTCGCGCCCGCTCTCGGGCGCGCGCTCGCCTCGGCGCGGCCCGCTTGCGTGAACGTGGTGATCGACGGGGTGGCGGCGCCGACGTACGGCGCGGCCAAGGCTCCCGCCCACTGACGGGGGCGACTCAGGCTGGAGGGGCGAGCTTCCCGGCCAGCCGCATCAATGTCCGCTCGTCCTCGCTGGAGACGAGCGCGTAGCCCAGCTCGCCCTCCCGCCACAGCAGGACGGTGAAGCCCCGCGACGACACGCGGTACAGCCCTCCGCGCTCCCCGCGTGGCCACGGCAGCCCATCGGCCTTGAACACGAAGAGCGAGATCGGGCTCTGCGGCCCCCCGAAGACCAGGGTGGCCGCTTTGCGGTCCAGAAAGTAGCCCACGGCCCCGCCCCGGAGGGGAAATTCCGCGTCGCCGGGAAAGCGGATGGCCGGGGCGAAGTCGAGCCGGCCCGAGAACCACGGGATGACCTGATGGACGCCGCCGCTCTCCACCTCGAGCGGCCGCTCGCTCTGGAGCAGGCGCACGTGGTCGTTGACCGCCTCCGTGACCATGAGGGACGGCTCGTGGCCCGGCGGCGAGAGGAGCTCCCGCGCGAAGAGAGCGAAGAGAAGCAGCGCCGCCGCCGCCACCCCGGCGGGGAGAAGCGCGCGGGTCCAGACCCTCCGTGCCCGGGGCAGCCGAGCGGGCGCCGGCCAGCTCGCGGCCAGCCTCCGCTTGAGGGCGATGGGCGCCGCGTATTGTGGCGTGCGCCGCTCGAGAGCGCGCGTCAGCTCGCGGTCGACGAGGTCCGCATGCGCGCAGTCGGCGCATTCGTCGAGATGCCGGCGCAGGCCGGCGACGAGATCGGGCGCGAGCCGGCCGTGCTGATAGTCGAGGAGCTGATCGCGAACATCGTGGCAGTCCACGTCTAGGGCCGCCAGTCCCTGAGCACGGACCGCAGAGCGCCCCGCGCGCGTGACAGCCGCGACTTGATGGTGCCCACCGCACACCCCATGACCAGGGCGGCTTCCGCCTCGCTGAGCCCCTCGAGATCGAGGAGGATGACGGTGCGGGCGTCTTCGGTGAGCGTCATGAGCGCACGCTCGAGCTCTTCCGCGACCGTCTTGCGCAGCCGGTCGAGCTCGACCTCGTCCCTGAGCCATCCGATATCCGCCGGCGCCTGCATCCCGGGCGCCACGGTGTCGAGGCCGCCCACGGTCGGGTCATTGCGCCGACGGCGGTATTGGCTGATGAAGGCATTGCGCAGGATCCTGAACAACCACGCCTTCAGATTCGTGCCCGGCGCGAATTGCGCCGCACTCCGGAGCGCGCGGCTGAAGGTCTCCTGCACCAGATCCTCGGCATCTGCATCGTTTCTCGTGAGATAGCGCGCGAGATTGTAGAGGGTATCGGCATAGGCCAGGGCCTCGCGTCCCAGGGTTCCCGCCCGCTCCACATTACCCGTGACTTGCATGGCCTCACCCTACGCGTAACGTCCGGCCGGCAGATTCGTTCCCGCGCGGATCAACGGAACGAATCCCGGAGTGAGACGTTAGCGCGGGTGACGGACCGAGGATCTCTCTCCAAGGGGGGGCACACATGAAGCGACTGGCGGCGGGTTGTGCGGCACTGGCACTGATGGCGGCGCTCGGCTCCGCGGGGCCCGCCCGCGCGGCGGGACCGAAGGTGTATGTCGGGCTCTTCAAGGACGACGCGGTGGCGGTCGTCGACTCCGCGCAAAACCGCGTGGTCTCCACCATTGCCGTGCCCAAGGGCCCGCACGGCCTCGTGATCACCCCGGACGGACGCAAGGTCTATGTGAGCAGCGACGGCGCTTCGACGGTGAGCGTGATCGATACCGCCACGGACAAGGTCGTCGCGTCCATCGACGTGGGCGCCAGTCCCCACGGGCTCGCCATGTCCCGGGACGGCCGGAAAGTCCTCGTCTTGGGCTTCGGTTCCAGTCGCGCGGTCGTGGTCGACACCGCTACGGACAAGGTGGCGGGCGAGGTGGCGGTGCCCCAGGTCCACAACGGCACCATATCGCCGGACGGCTCGCGCGCCTGGGTCGCCTCGCAGAAGCAGGGCGAGACGGCCCTCGTCGTGCTCGATCTGCAGAACATGACGCGGGTCGGATCGATAGCGCTCGACAAGACGCCGCGGGCCCTGGACGTCTCGCCCGACGGCCGGCGGGTGTACTTCACCCTGGCCGGCGTCAATGCCATCCAGGTGCTCGACACGTCGACCAATCAGGTGATCGCCCAGGTGCCCGTGGGCGCCTCGCCACACATGGCGCCACCCACTCCGGATGGCCGCTGGGACCTCGCCGTCGTCCAGGGGCCCGGTGAGCTCGGCGTCATCGACACCGCGAGCAATACGCTGGCCGCCACCGTGCACGTGGGGAAGCTCCCGCACTGGGTGGCCATCGCCTCGGACGCCCGCTCGGCCTGGGTCGCCAACGAAGGCTCCAACGACGTGTCCGTCGTGGATCTTTCAACCCGCGCCGTCACCGCCACCATCCCCGTGGGAAACGCGCCCCGCAAGATCGCCATCCAGCCCGTGGGCGCTCCCCGGGCCGCCGCCACGCCGGGCGCCCCTGCGGCCGCCGGCCGCGCCCAGCCCAAGACCGTGACCATCGGCGGCGTATCCTTCGCCGATCACGGCTCGCGCGACGTCACCTCTCTCCGCGTGGTCAAGATGGAGGCCGACGACTACTACTTCGGCCCGACCTTCCTCCGCGGCAAGCCCGGCCAGCGCCTCCACCTCCGCATCGAGAACGAATCCGGCACCCTCCACAACATCACGCTCGCCGCCCAGCAAATCGACCGCGACATCCTCCCCAAGAAAACCATCGAGCTCGACGTGACCGTGCCCGCCTCGGGCACCCTCGTCTTCTCCTGCAAGTTCCACGGCCCCCTCGGCATGAACGGCCAGCTCGCCGCCTCGGACCATTAGGTCAGACTGCCCGCGCGCTACACGCCCCCTCACCCTGACCCTCTCCCCCTCCAGGGGAGAGGGGATCAGCTCGCGGGCGCCGGATGCGGTGGGGGGTGCCCTCCCCGGACCCGTATCTTCTGGGGAGCTTCTCCGAAGCTCCAAACCAAAATCTCGTGGCGGGCCAGAGTGGCCCAGCGGAATGCGACTCAGCGTGGTCCGGGGAGGGCGCCCCCCACCGCATCGGCGCATTGCCGGCACGGGAGCACCTACAGATTTATGCGCCGCTTGGCTATAGCGCGATCCCACTTCGTCTCGTAGGCCTCATCGAAGAGGATCGCGCTGTCCGAGGGCACGGTGACCCAGTACCCGTCACGGATCTCCGCTTCGAGCTGCCCCGGCCCCCACCCCGCGAAGCCCACATTGAAGTGCGCGCGCCGCGGACCCTTCCCCGCCGCGATGGCCTCGAGAATGTCAGGCTGCGACGTGACGGCGATGCCGCCCGCGAGCAGCGTCGTCTCCGGTCCCTTGTAGTCGTCCGAGTGCAGGACGGAGATGCGCGTCGGCTCTACGGGCCCGCCCACGTGAAGCTTGATCGATCCGGTGGCTCGCCCCGCCGGCAGGCCGGTCTGCTTCAGGAGCACGGCGATCGGCACGTCGCCGATGGGGCGATTGACGATGAGCCCGGTGGCTCCGGCGGCATCGTGCTTCACCATGTAAATCACCGTCCGCGTGAAGCGCGGATCGCTCAGGGAAGGCAGGGCGACGAGGAGCTGCCCCGAGAGGCTCGCGGCCGGTGCGGCCGGCCCTTGAGCGCGGGCCCGCCCCGCCGTCCCACCCGTCGCGGAGATCAGGATGATCACGGCGAGGACTGCGCACAGCGCGGACCGCCTCGTTTTCACGCCCGCACCTCCTCGCCCCATGTGGATTCGTGGCACAGTATAGACGATGCCCCTCCCCGTCGCGCTCCGCGCCTTCCGCTACCGCGACTTCCGGCTCTTCTGGTCCGGCCAGCTCGTCTCCCTCGTCGGCACGTGGATGCAGAGCGTGGGGCAGGCCTGGGTCGTGCTCGAGATCACCGGCTCGCCCTTCAAGCTCGGCATGATCACCGCGCTGCAGTTCGGGCCCATGCTCTTCCTCTCCTTTCTCGCGGGCGCGCTGGCCGATCGCGTGCGCAAGCGGCGTCTCCTGCTCCTCACGCAGAGCGCGCTCATGGTGCAGGCCTTCGCCCTCGCCGTGCTCGACTGGACGGGGCACATCCAGTACTGGCACGTGGCCGCGCTGGCCATGGTGTACGGGATCGCCAATACGCTCGACCTGCCCGCCCGCCAGTCCTTCGTCGTCCAGATCGTGGGCAAGAACGATCTCATCAACGCCATCGCCCTGAACTCGGCGGTGTTCAACGGCGCGCGCGTGGTCGGGCCCGCGGTGGCCGGACTGCTCGTCGCCCGCTACGGTGTCGCCATCGCCTTCCTCCTGAACGGGCTGAGCTTCCTCGGCGTCATCGCGGCCCTCCTCGCCATCCACAACGAAGGCGAGGCGCGGCCGCGCGCCGGGGACACCCTGGGCCAGGAGATTCTCCAGGGATTGCGCTATGCGTGGGAGACGCCGCTCATCGTGCTCATCCTCGCCTTCATGCTCGTGACGAGCCTCTTCATCGTCAACTTCGGCGTGGTGGTCCCCCTCGTGGCCCGCGAGGTGCTGCACGAGGGCGCGCACGGCTTCGGGCTCCTCATGGCCTCCCTCGGGGTGGGGGCGGTGGCCGGCGCGGGCGCCCTGGCCCTCGTCGGGCGCGGACGCGCGCCCGTCTGGCTGCTCGCGGGGGCGGCCCTCATCGACGCCGTCGGCCTGATCGTCCTCGGCCTCGTGCGCCACTTCTGGGTCGCTGCCGCCCTCCTGGGCGTGATGGGCTTCGCCATGATCGTGTTCATGGCCAGCTCCAACACCACGCTGCAGGTGACGGTGCCCGATGCGCTCCGCGGACGGCTGATGGGACTCTACGCCTTCGTCTTCGTCGGCATGAATCCTTTCGGAGCGCTCTTCATCGGCTCCGTCGCCGAGAGGTGGGGCGTGCCGGCGGCCTGCATCGCCGGGGGCGGTATGGGAGCGACGTGTCTGGTGGGGCTGACGCTCGGGATGGGGCGGCGTGCCGCCGAGCCACCCCCGATCTGACGAGCGCTGGGCTAGCCATGCCGCGCCGGGTATAATCCAGCCCCCAGGAGCCACTCAACATGACCATCGAGACGACGCTGACGTCGGACACCATCCCGGTGCGGGAGACACATCGCTTCGATGTGGATGCGCTCGAGCGCTATCTCACCCAGCGCATTCCGGGCTTCCGCGGCCCGGTGGCGCTGAGCCAGTTCCAGGGGGGGCAGTCCAACCCGACCTACCGGCTCTCCGCGGCTGGCCACGAATACGTGCTACGGCGCAAGCCGCCCGGCAAGCTCCTGCCCTCGGCGCATGCCGTGGATCGCGAGTACCGGATCCTCACCGCCCTCGGCGAGACGGATGTGCCGGTGCCCAGGACGTGGCTGCTCTGCGACGATCCCGAGGTCATCGGCACCATCTTCTACGTCATGGACTGGGTGGCGGGGCGCATCATGGTCGATCCGCTTCTGCCTGGGTGCACGCCCGCCGAGCGCACGGCCATCTACGATTCCATGAGCGACGTGCTGTCGCGGCTCCACCGCCAGGACTGGAAGGCGCTCGGCCTCACCGACTTCGGCAAGCCGGGCAGCTACTTCACGCGACAGTTCCACCGCTGGACCCAGCAGTACCGCGCCTCGGAGACGGAGCGCATCGAGGCGATGGAGCAGCTCATGGCCTGGCTCCCCGAGCACATTCCCGCCGCCGACGACACCACGGTCGTCCACGGCGATTTCCGGCTGGGGAACGTCATCGTGCATCCGACCGAGCCGCGCGTCCTCGCCGTGCTCGATTGGGAGCTCGCGACCCTCGGCCACCCCCTGGCGGATCTCGCCTACAACGCCATGCCCTATCACCTGCGGCCCGACATCCTGGGTGGTGTCCTCGGCGAGGATCTGAGGACCCTGGGGATCCCCAGCGAGGAGGACTATCTCGCCGCGTACTGCCGCCGCACGGGGCGGGCGGGCATTCCGGAGTGGAGCTTCTACGTCGCGTTCTCCATGTTTCGCCTCGCCGCCATCGCGCAGGGGATCATGGGGCGGGTGATCGCGGGCACGGCCAATGACGCGGGCGCCCGCGCGCGCGGGGAGCGCGCCCGTCCCATGGCCGAGGCGGGCTGGGCGCTCGTGGAATCCCGCGGTTAGGAGAGCATGATGAAGCCATTCGTGGTCAACCGGTACGGCCGCATCGTCTTCCCCTTCAACTTCTTTCCCGAGCTCGACTTCTCGGCCTTCCAGACCCTCGAGCAGTTCGCCGCCGTCATCAAGCGGGACTTCGAGGAGAAGGCGCCGAACGAGAGCGACATGGTGGCGCGCATCGAGTCGCAGGCCTACACAGGCCGCTTCGAGATCCTGCGCGACCTCGCCCTGCACCTCTTCTGGGTCAACCGCTACGCCATGACCATGTACGAGAAGCGGCCCACGCGCTGGCGCGACGTGGCCCGGCATCGGGACGACGTCTTCCTTCCCGTCTTCGAGCCGCGGGACGGCAGCGAGATCCCCGCGGCCATCGAGGGGAGATATCGGGCGCTCCCCGCGACCTGGGACGAGGGCACCGAGGACAAGATCTGCCGCATCCTCCTCGATCTCTTCCGCCACAAGAAGGGGGCGGGGGCCGAGCTGCCCGCGATCAAGCCCACGGTGGGGGAGATCCTCGCCAACCCGAAGAACCTCACCTACCACCTCCTCGCCTACGATCCCGACTATCCGGGGTACGGACACGACGACATCATCGAGTTCAACCATCGCGTGCCCGAGCTCGAGGCCCTCATGCGCCAGGCCATGGTGCTCCACAATCAGTACCGCTGGGATCGCTCGAAGACCCGCCTCACGGAGGTGGGCCGGCTCCACGACGACGACTTCGTGGTGGTCTTCCACCCGCGCAACGACGACGTGCTGCACTTCATCCGGCGCGTCAAGGGCATGCATCGCGTGCGGCCCCGGAAGCCCGTGCCCGCCGAGTCCCGCCGGCCCGTGCTGCCCTATCCGCCGATGCAGGTGGGCGGGCGCTTCAAGGTCATGCCGAAGCTCGGGGCCGTCGCCGTCTACAAGGGCGAGCGGCCGTGCACCAACGACGATCTCATCCGCAACGCCGCCTACTGCTGGTCGCCCATGACGGCGGAGGAGATCCTGCGCAAGACGGGGATCGAGGAGCGGCTCTACACGGAGCTGGACCTCGACCACATGGCGCTCCTCGCCGCCCAGCGCGCGCTCGAGAAGTCCGGTCATCGGCCCGAGGAGATCGGGGCCGTGCTCTTTTGCTCCTGCACCAGCGTCAAGATGATGCCGTCACTGGCCACCTGGCTCTCCGGGCAGCTCGGCATCTTCCAGACCCACGCCTCCTGCGATATCGTGGCCGCCTGCGCCGGACTGCCGTACGGGCTCAGCGAGGCCGTGCGCCTGCTCCAGGAGGTGGAGCGCCCCATCCTCGTCGTGTGCGGGGAGAAGTTCTCCGACAAGATCGGCACGGTGCGCACATCCCGCATGATCTTCGGCGACGGCGCGGCCGCCCTCGTGATCGCGCCCGCGCCCGCGGGGGCCGCCCCGGACATCGAGGTGCTGCAGACATACGCGAGCGGTCCCATGTCCGAGGTGGACTCGATCATCTGGCCCAATCCCGAGTTCGACAACAACATCACCGTGTACGGGCCCGAGGTGCGTGCCCTCGTCAAGCGCTATCTCGGCCAGATGCTGGGCGAGCTCCGGGCCCTGCCCCATCCGGACGGCAAGAGTGGCGCCTCGCTCCTGGACGCGGTGGACCTCGTCGTCCCGCACCAGGCGAACAAGACCATGGTCGTGAGCATCGCGGAGGCCGCCGGCGTTTCCGCCGATCGCCTCTACTTCAACATCGACAAGGTGGGCAACACCTCGTCGGCGAGCATTCCCATCGCGCTCCACGACGCGGTGAGGGAAGGGGTGATCGACCGCCCCATGCGCATCTTCGCTCCCGGCTTCGGTGCCGGCGCGGTGGGCGGCTACGCGGTGCTCCGCGTCGACCCCGCCGTGGTCGGGGTCAGGTCTTGAAATATGACATCCGGCTCACGTGCTCGGCAGCCACCCGCCACACCACCGCGTTCGAATGTATTAATTTCAAGACCTGACCCCGCCATGCGACTCGTGCGCTCTGGCAGTTCATGGCCATTCCGTCGCCGTCGATTCAGGATGCGCATGCCGCCAAGCCCATCAGGCCGCTCGCCCTCCCGCGGGAACTGATCGCCCGGCTCGTCAGCCTCGGATGGTCGGCGGCCGAGTTGCCCGTGGGCGCGTATGGCGTGGTGACGTCGCCGGTGCCGACAGTGGCTATGGGCACCTCGCTCGGCTTTCACGCGAGTGTTCCCGCGGAGGTCGTGTTCGCCATTACCGCCGCCATCTGTGACAATCCTGAGCGCGTGCGCGCCATCCATCCCGCGGCCGCAGCTTTTGATCCCGCGCGCGCGCACCTCGAGCCGGGAGGACCGCTGCACGAGGGAGCCGCGCGCTACTTCGAGGCGAGAGGGGGCAGGGGGTCAGGTCCTGATACGTACGCCGATTCGTTCCGCCGCCTGCCTGAGTCGCTTGTCGGCCGTCGCGATAGGGGCGCTGTACGACACGGCGAGGGCCAGGTAGAGGCAGTCATAGACGGGATGACCGAGCTCGGTGGCCAGTCGAGCGGCAGAGGGAAGGAGCATTGCCGAAGGGGTCCAGCCGATTCCCAGGGCACGGAGATTCGTCACGGCCTGCTCGACGTCCGTCTGCTCCATCTCGTGACGGCGGAGCTTCTTCCACCAGGCATTGGTGGCCTCCACGGCCATCAGGTCGGGAGCGAGCAGAGGAGAGTCGGTTTCGAGCAGCTCGTCAGCTCCCGATCTGTCCGGCTCGTTCGCGAACCAGAGATATGCGATGGAGGCGTCGACGACGATGGGCTCCGCGATCGCCGGAGTGTATCGTGGACCGCGCCCGCGCATGCGCCGGGCCCGAGGCCTCCTGACTCGCCGTGGCGTCACCGCTCCCGGTCTTCCCGGATCAATTCGACTCCGCGGGAGCGGTGGGGCCGCTGGCGGGCGCGAATGGCGGCAGCCCGCGCGGCAATTTCCGACCGGCTCACCCGCGTCCCTTCCGCGAGGACTCGCCGTGCCTCCTGCTCGACCGATACGCCGCGGAGGCGCGCCTGCAGCCGCAGCCGCTCGGCCACCTCGTCATCGAGGTTCCTAATGATGATCGTCGCCATGACGGCGATATCATCTCATGATAGCAGCGATATCACAATACGCTATCGATCTGCGCGGCTCTACGTGGCGGCGATGCCCGCGATCTCCACGAAGTACTTCGGGGCGGCGAGGCGCGCTTCCACCGTGGCGCGCGCGGGCGGATTCGCCGGGTCCATCCACGCATCCCACACGCTGTTCATGTCGTCGAAGTAGCGCATGTCGGCGAGCCAGATGGTGGCGGAGAGGAGCTTGGATTTGTTGCTGCCCGCCGCGGCGAGGAGATCGTCGAACTTCTTGAGGATCTGCTGGGTCTGACCCTTGACGTCCGTGGCGGCGTCACCGGCAATCTGGCCGGCGATGTAGATGGTGTCGCCGTGCACCACGGCGGCGCTCAGGCGCTTGCCGGGCTGTATGCGCTGGATGCTCATCAGCGAGATCTCCTTAGAGTGAGGGGACGAAGCATCCCTCTCCTCCATCGGGGGAGAGGGCAGGGTGAGGGGGCGATTCAAAGGCTGAGGGGGCGATTCAAAGGCTGAGGGGGCGATTCAAAGGGTGAGGGGGCGATTCAAAGAGGGAGGGGGCGGTGCAAAGTCGAGGGGCCAGGTCACGCAGCCGACGGATTCGCGTAGTGCTGCATGATGTAGCCGGCGATGCTGTGACGCGAGGGACGATTGGGCAGGGCGTCGCCGGGGAACCAGCGCGCGTCCTCCAGCTCCGAGCGATCCACACGGAGCTCGCCCCCCGCATAGGTCGCCACGAAGCCCAGCATGATCTGGCTCGGGAAGGGCCAGTTCTGGCTGCCCACGTAGTGGATGTCCTTGACGTCCACGCCCACCTCTTCCTTGACTTCGCGGGCCACGCAGCCCTCGAGCGACTCGCCGTTGTCCACAAAGCCCGCCACCAGCGCGTACCGGCCGGGCGCCCACTCCGCCTTGCGGGCGAGGAGCACACGATCGCCGTCGCGCACCATGATGATGACGGCGGGGTGGAGGTGGGGATAGTGCTCGTAGAGGCAGCGCGCGCAGCGCTTGCCCCACTCGCCTTCGATGCGCGAGGTCGGCTCGCCGCAGCGGGGACAGAAGCCGCTGGTGCTCTGCCACCACAGGGCCTGCATGGCCATACCCCCCAGCGACAGGAGATCGTCGGGGAGCCTGGTGCCGCGCATGGGGATGAGCGTCTGCTTCTGGAGGCCCGGCGGCGGCGTGATGTCCTTGGGCAGGGGGGCCGTCCAGCACGGCTCGCCGCGCAGAGTGCCGAGCCAGAACGGGTCCTTGACCGTGCTCTCGAACGCCGCGGGGAGCGGGCCCGCGGGAAGGCGGAAGGCATCGCCGTCGGCCACCACGAGGAGGTCCTGGTCTTGGACGAGCAGCCAGTGTCCGCGCTGCTCGGGCGGCGCGCCACCGTGCTTGGCGGGGTGGAAGTCGGTGCCCAGCACTTCGCGGTTGAAAGGAAGGTAGACAGATAGCGGCGTGGTCACCGGCCGTCCTCGCGATGGCCCACGCGCTCAGGCGGAGGCGGGCTCGTGGTCGAGCCGCTGGAGCGCGGGCATGACGTCCGTGGCGAAGAGGCGCATGTTGCGCTCGGCCTCGGCCGCCGGCATGCCCGCATAGGAGAAGACGCCGACGAAGTGATCGTTGCCCACGCGCCGGCGCACGTCGAGGATCTTGTCGTAGCACTGCTCGGGGGTGCCCCACACTTGGAGATCCACGAAGAAGTCGATGACCTTGTCGTCGCCGTAGGTGTGGATCTTGTCCGTCATCTTCGCGTAGTACTCGTAGCCCTTGGTCGTCTTCATGTGCTCGGCCCCGAACTGATAGTGGTCGAGCACGCTGCGGAAATAGCCGCCGATCCATCGATGCGCCTGCTCGCGGGCCCGATCCGGATCGGCGTCGCAGAACGTCCAGCCCGCCGAGATCGGGGGGAGTGGCTCCACGCCGTTGATCTGGCGGTAGAGCGCGTGGTACTCGGTCAGCTCTTTGGCCACTTCTTTCCATGGCTTCTGTGGAATGATGAGGATGCCCACTCCGAGCTCCGCCATGATCTTCATCGATTCCGGCGAGACGGCGGCGGCGTAGGTGCGCCCCCGGAAGCTCTTGAAAGGGGCGGGTCGGATGTCCGCCCGCGGCTGGCTGACGAACTCGCCGTCGAACTCGCAGTAGCCTCTCTCCAGCCCCTCCAGCAACATCTGCGCATATTCGACGAAGCGCTCCCGGCTCTCGCCCATGGGCACGCGGAAGCCCTCGAACTCGACCTTGCCCGCGCCGCGCCCGAGTCCCAGGATCATGCGACCGCCCGAGATGTTGTCGAGCATGGAGACCTCTTCCGCCACGCGCATGGGATCGTGCCACGGCAGCACCACCACCATGGAGCCGAGAGCCACCCGGGTGGTCCGCCCCGCCATGTAGGTGAGGAACTGCAACACGTCGGGGCACATGGTGTAGTCGGTGAAGTGGTGCTCCACGCTCCAGATGGAGTCGAAGCCCAAGGGCTCGCACAGCTCGGCGAGCCGGAGCTCGTCCCGATAGACGTCGAAGTCCCGGCGGGCCCTGCCCGGGTTCTGGAAGACGGCGGCCATGCCGACTCGCATTCGGTTCTCCTCCTGGATTGCCGCGGCGCTCGCCTCGGCTCGCCAATCTTGCCCCACCAAGGCCGCCCGCGCAAGCCGCGCGAGGCCCGGCGCGTCGGTTGACAATCCGCGTCTTTCGACTAGGCTAGAGCGCGCGTGCTCGCCGGGCCCGGCCCGCGGGCGGGCAATCCAAGCCGGAGGGTTCCTCTCATGAAGCATCACCACGTGTACCGGACGGAGCTGTCGCCGCTCAGCTTCCTCCAGCGCAGCGCCTACGTCTTCCCGGACAAGACCGCGGTCATCCACGGCAGCCGGCGCTACAGCTACCGCCAGCTCGAGGAGCGCGTGAATCGCCTCGCCTCCGCCCTCCGCGCGGCCGGGCTCAGGACGCACGACCGGGTGGCCTTCATCTGTCCCAATACACCAGCCATGCTCGAGGCGCACTATGGCGTCCCCCTCGCGGGAGGCATCCTCGTCGCCGTCAATATCCGGCTTTCGTCGGAAGAGATCGGCTACATCCTCGGGCACTCGGGCTCGACCTTCCTGTTCGTGGACCAGGAGTTCGAAGCCGCGGTGAAGCCGCTCGACCTCGCCGGCCTCACCGTCGTGCGCGTGGACGACACGGGCGCTCCCGGCGATCCCTACGAGGACTTTCTCGCGTCGGGCCGGCCCGAGGCGGTGGAGTCCGTGCTGGAAGACGAGGAAGAGACCATCGCCATCAACTACACGTCGGGCACCACCGGCCGGCCCAAGGGGGTCATGTACTCGCATCGGGGGACGTGGGTGAACGCGATGGGCGAAGTGGTCGAGACGGGGATGAACTTCGAGACGAAGTATCTCTGGACTCTGCCCATGTTCCACTGCAACGGCTGGTGCTTCACGTGGGCGGTGACGGCGGTGGCGGGGACGCACGTCTGTCTCCGGCGGGTGGAGGCGGCGCGGATCTGGGACCTCCTCGAGTCCGAGAGCATCACGCACTATTGCGGCGCGCCCACCGTGCAGATCGGCGTGGTCAACGATCCCAAAGCGCACCGTCTCGCCCGCCAGGTCACGGTGGCGGTGGCGGGGGCGCCGCCGTCGCCCACCCTGCTCGGCAAGCTCAAGGAGCTCAACTTCCGCCCCGTGCACGTCTATGGCCTGACCGAGACGTACGGGCCGCACACGGTGTGCGCGTGGCACAAGGAATGGGACAGCCTGCCCGGGGACGAGCAGGCGCGCCTCGCCGCCCGACAGGGGCAGGCCTACGCGATCTTCGACCTGGTGCGCGTGGTGGACGCCGAGATGAACGACGTTCCGCGCGACGGCGAGACGCTGGGGGAAGTGGTCATGATCGGCAACAACTGCGCCAAGGGCTACTACGAGCAGCCGGACGCGACGGCCGAGGCCTTCCGCGGGGGCTGGTTCCACTCCGGGGACATCGGGGTGTGGCACCCCGACGGCTACATCGAGCTGCGCGACCGGAAGAAGGACATCATCATCTCGGGCGGCGAGAACATCTCGACCATCGAGGTCGAGCAGTGCGTGGCCAAGCACCCCGCGGTGATGGAGTGCGCGGTGGTGGCGGTGCCCGACGAGAAATGGGGCGAGCGGCCCAAGGCCTTCGTCACCCTCAAGCCCGGCCAGAGCGCCACCGAACAGGAGGTCATCGCCTTCTGCAAGCAGCACATCGCCGGCTTCAAGGCGCCGGCCGCCGTGGAGTTCGGCGACCTGCCCAAGACCTCAACCGGGAAGATTCAGAAATTCGTCCTGCGCGACAAGGAGTGGAAGGGGCGCGAGAAGCGGATCAACTAACGGCGCGGGGGCCGGGGACCGGGGCGGGCGTGCGCCAGCGCACGAAGGCGGAATCCGAGAAACAGGAAGAGGAGGCCGAAGAAGAGCGAGTACGCCCCGATGAGCCAGATGAGCGAGAGCAGCCCCGCCCAGGGCAGCAGGACCATGAGCACCCCGAAGACGGTCGTGAGTATGCCGCTGAGGATCAACACCCACTCCCCGGGAAGCTCGTGGCGCATCTTGACCCCGCCCACGATGTGCACCACGCCGCTCACGATGGCGAAGGCGCTCACGACATAGAGCGAGGCGAGGGCGGTGGCCCCGGGCCTGAGCAGGGCGAGGAGACCAAAGGCGACACAGACGATGCCCTCGACGATGATGGGCACTGCGGGCTGCTGGCTGGCCTGCCTGCGCACCCCGGCCACGATGGCGAGGATGCCGGCCAGGAGCACCGCCACCCCGAAGAGCATGATGAGTGTGCCGAGGGTGAGGCCGGGCGCGAAGAGCGCGTAGAGACCGAAGACGATGGCGAGGACGCCCCGCGCAGCGACCACCCACCAGTTCCGGCCCAGCGCAGTGTTCATCGGCGTGTCTCCCTGTGGCTCCCCCCTGCGCGGCAGGAGCGCTATGCCGTCCTCGGGCGCATTCTATCAGCCGGGCGCGAGGGCGCGTGTAAGATACGGTGGCCGGGCCGCCCCCGCCGCCACCGCACCTACGAGGAGGAGAACGCTCGTGCGCTACTGGGATGACATGAAGGCAGGCGAGGTGGTCGAGCTGGGCAGCCACACCATGGACAAGGAGCGCATGCTGAGCTTCGCCCGCGAGTTCGATCCGCAGCCCTTTCACACCGACCCCAAGGCCGCCGAGGCCAGCATCTGGGGCGGGCTCATCGCGAGCGGCTGGCATACGGGGAGCACGCTCATGCGCCTCTTCTACGATGGCTTCCTCAAGGACACGGCGAGCCTCGGGTCCCCCGGCATCGACGAGCTGCGCTGGCTCAAACCCGTGCGGCCCGGCGACACCCTCACGGCCCGCCTCACCGTGACCGAGGCGACCGCCTCGCGGAGCAAGCCGGACCGCGGGATCATTCGCTCCGTCATGGAGATGCGGAACCAGCACGGCGAGGTGGTCATGACCACCACCGGCGTGAACTTTTTCTCTCGCCGCCCCGCCTGAGATGCTGCGAATCCGCCTCCTGGCGCGCCGGCGCTTCGCGTCGGTGGTGGCGGCCGGGCTCGTCCTCGCCGCGTGGCCCGCGGCCGCGCAGACCATCACCTGGCAGATGGCGAACGAGTATCCCGCCACGTCCATCCACGGCGAGGGCGATCACGACTACGGCAGGCAGCTCGCCGCCCGCCGATAGGGGCAGCGGACCCTCTTCCGCCTTCCTTCAAGGAACGCCCAGGCGCCCGACAGCCGGGAGCTTCAGCGCCGGACGCTTCACGTCGAGGCCGAAGGCCAAGCCGAGCACGTTCACTTCCACGCCTTCCTCCCATGCCCCGAGCACGCCCACCAGTCCCAGCAGAGAGAACTGCAGCCCCGTCCCGCTCGGCGCCATGCCGATGGGGGTGCCCCCGACCAGGTAGTCCTTGCCGATGGCGGTCGAGGGGAGCTTGAGCCGAAGCTCCGGCACCTCGCGGCCCACGAAGGCGGTGAAGGTATTGCTGTTGGGCCCGGGCCAGGTCCGGTAGGAGTCGCGATAGGGATAGGCGGCAACCGCAGCCTGGATCTTCTCGATGACTGGCTCCGCGTCGTCGCCGCGGAGATCCACGAGAACATCAGGCCGGCTGCCGAACCAGTAGTTGTCGGGGCCCGTACGATTGACGCGCACGGCCTGCAGGCCGCGGTCGACGCCCCAGCCGATGACCTCGTAGCGGGTGTACCCCCGCGCGCCCCCCGGCTTGAGGGCGATCCAGGTGTGCACGGCGAGGAGGCCCCGCCAGCCGACGGTGCGCGCCGCGTAGACCTGCACCACCGCCTCGGGCGTCAGGGACGGATCGGGCGCCTGGCCGGAGGGCTCGCGCGAGAGCTCAGACCAGTTGCCGCGCGCGCGCTCGATCGCCGAGCAGCCGGTGGCCGCGGCGAGAAGCCAGACGAGCAAGGTCAAGCGAGACACGCGCGCGGCCATCGGCGCACAGCATACCGCGCCGTGACCTGCGGGTGCGAGAGACCGAGCGGGCTAGACGAGCGGTGTGTAGCGGAAGGGCGCCCAGCCGATGCCCTCGACGGGCTTCGGGGTGTAGGCGTTGACCTTCCGTGCCTCGGCCTGGGCCGACGACGGCTTCGGGGCCGAGGCCTTCTTCGCTGTCGCCTTCTTCGCTACCGGCTTCTTCGCCGCTGGCTTCTTCGCGGAGCGCTTCGCTGCCGATTTCTTCTTCGCCATGCGCGGGAGTCTACACCAACGTTCTCGGTACGGTCAATCGCCGGATGGCCCGGCGCCGGAGGGTCAGCTTGGCGGCGCGGGGCAGGCCCTTGATCTCGGCCTCGCGCCTCAGCGCGGCCGATCGGTCGCGCTGACCCTCGCTCCACCTGAGGACGACGGGGCGCCGGGCGCGTGTATACTTCGACGCGACGCCGCGCGCATGCTGGCCGAGCCGGCGGGGAAGATCGTTGGAGATGCCGGTGTAGAGCGTGCCGTCCGCGCACTCGAGGAGGTAGCAGACCCATGTCATCGGGACCCAGTATGCACGAGCTCGACGCGGGGACGGTGCATTACGAGTGGAACAACGCCATCCCGCCCCGCCTCCGGATCGATCCCGGGGACACCGTGGTGTTCCAGACGCGAGATGCGGCCGACGGCTACTACTCGCGGGCGTCCACGCACGCCGACGTGGTCAATCGCGGACCGTTCCGCGGTCATCCCTTGACGGGGCCGGTGCAGGTGCGCGGCGCCGAGCCGGGCGACGTCCTCGTGGTCGACGTGCTCGACGTCGAGCCCGCCGCCGACTTCGGCTGGACGGCGATCCGGCCGGGGCGCGGGCTTCTTCCCGAGTCGGAGTTCTCCAAGCCGTTTCTGCAGATCTGGGATCTCTCCGACGGGACGCACGCGCGGATGGATCGTCGCGTGGCCGTGCCCATCGAGGCGTTCCCGGGCGTGATGGGCACGGCCCTCGACGAGCCGGGGTCGCACAGCACCATGCCGCCCCGGAAGAACGGCGGCAACATGGACATCAAGCAGCTCACGCGCGACTCGACGCTCTATCTCCCGGTCTGGATGCCCGGGGCACTCTTCAGCGTGGGCGACGGGCACGGGGCGCAGGGCGACGGCGAGGTCTGTGTCACCGCGGTGGAGATGCAGGCGCAGGTGACCCTCCGCTTCGGTCTCGAACGCGGGCGGCATCTCCCCGAGCCGCAGCTCAGGACCACGCGCCGGCTCGCCGCGGGTACCAATACGGGGCGGTGGTTCGCCACCACGGCCCACGGCCCCGATCTCTTCGCCTCCTCCCAGCGCGCGGTGCTCCACATGATCGACCATCTCGTCCGGGAGCGCGGGTTCTCGCGCGAAGAGGCGTACGTCATCTGCAGCGTGGCCGCCGACCTCAAGATCAGCGAGATCGTCGACGCGCCCAACTGGATCGTCTCCGCTTTCATCCCCGAGAGCATCTTCCCGTGATTTCACGGCATCGTGACAACCCGGCGGCGCCGATGGGTAGAGTGGTGACGAGCCCATGAGCCTGCCCCTCGTGATGCCATCGCCGGGGACCGGGCACGCCCCGGTCGCTCCCTTCTTGCGCTTCTCCACCCTGTGGATCCAGATCACCGGGACATGGTGCAATCTCGAGTGCACGCATTGCCTCAACGCCTCCGGCCCCCAGGAGTCGTGGCTCAAGCCTCTGCGCGCGGAGGTGGCGCGGACCGCCATCCGTGAGGCCGAGGAGCTGGGGGTCAAGGAGATCTACTTCACGGGCGGCGAGCCGTTCCTGCATGGCGACATCCTTCCTCTGCTCGGCCTCGCCCTCCAGACGGCGCCCACCACAGTGCTCAGCAACGGCACCCTCATCGACGCGGCCATGGCCGACGAGCTGGCCGCGCTCGCCGCCTCCGCGCCGTACTCGCTCGAGATCCGCGTGAGCCTCGACGACACCGATGCGGAGAAGAACGACCGGATCCGCGGGGCGGGGGCGTTCGACAAGGCGATGGACGCGGTCCGCCGGCTGCACGAGCGCGGGCTGCTCCCCATCGTGACCGCGACCGAAATCACGAGCGGAGAGCACGCGGACGGGCGCGGGATGTACGATCGCTTCCGTGACTTTCTCACCGCCCGGGGCATCGAGAAGCCGCGGGTGAAGATCATGCCCGTGTTCGCCCTCGGGCGCCTCGCCCGCCCCGGCGGCCCGGTGTTGAGCGAGGACGACCTCGCGGGATTCGATCGAGGGACGCTGCAGTGCTCGGACGCGCGGGTGGTGGCGGACGGTGGCGTGTACGCGTGCCCGATTCTCGCGGGACTTCGCGGAGCGAAGCTCTCCGAGGGCGGGCTCGAAGCCTCCTTCCGCGCCGCGCCGCTCTATCACGCCTCGTGCGTCACGTGCTTCCAGACGGGGATGACGTGCAAGAACGGATAGCCGAGTACCGGCGCATCGCCGTCTTCGGCGGCGTCTACAACAATGCCCCGGCGCTGCACGCCACCCTGGAGGACGCGCGCCGCCGCGACGTGGAGGCGGTGTTCTGTCTGGGCGACATGGGCGGCTTCGGCCCCCATCCGGACCAGGTGTTCCCGCTGCTGCAGGAGAGCGGCGTCCTCGCCATCCAGGGCAACTACGACGAGTCGCTGGCCCAGGGCAGGACCGACTGCGGCTGCGGCTACACGGACCCGCGGGACAATCACTTCGCCCGGATCAGCTACGAGTACACGTTCGCGAACACCTCCGCCGGCAACAAGCGATGGCTCGCCGCCCTCCCCGCCCACCGGCGGATTCGCCTCGGGGCCCATCGCCTGCTCATGTGCCACGGCTCGCCGCGTGTCATCAACGAATTCCTCTGGGAGTCGGCGACGCCCACCGGGCTGCTCAAGCGCTTCCTCCGGGAGGCGGGGAGCGACGTGCTCCTGTGCACCCACACCGGCATCAAGTGGCATCGCGCGCTGGCCGGCGGGGAGCACGCCGTCAACGTGGGGGTGATCGGGAGACCGGAGAACGACGGCTCGACCAATGTCTGGTACGCCATCCTCGCCGCCGGGCCCGATCTCGCCGTCGAATTCGTCCCCGTGCACTACGACTTCGAGACCCTGGCCCGCCAGATGGACCAGGAAGGACTGCCGCCGGAATTCTCGGAGACGGTGCGCACGGGCTGGTGGACCACCTGCCTCGAGAACCTTCCGTCCAAGGAGCGCTCCCGCGGGAAGTTCTGATGATGGTGGACGTGCTGCCCAAGGATTCGCACAACCTGGAGCTGGTGGCGAATGTCCACCCGCCCGACTGGCGGCCGCCCACCCCGCCGCCCCGCTACAACCTCGTGGTCATCGGCGGGGGCACCGCGGGGCTGGTGACCGCGGCGGGCGCGGCCGGGCTCGGGGCGCGGGTGGCGCTGATCGAGCGCCATCTGCTCGGCGGCGACTGTCTCAACGTCGGCTGCGTGCCCTCGAAGTGTGTGATCCGGTCGTCGAGAATCGTGGGCGAGCTGCGCGCGGCCTCCGCCCTCGGCATTCAGCTGCCCGGCGCGGGGGCGGTGGACTTCGGCGCGGTCATGGAGCGCATGCGCGCGGTTCGCGCGCGCATCAGCCACCATGACTCAGCCCCGCGCTTCCGCGGGCTCGGGGTGGACGTGTTCCTCGGCGACGGGCGCTTCACGGGGCCGGACACGATCGCGGTCGACGGGATATCGCTGCGCTTCAGGAAGGCCGTCATCGCCACGGGAGGTCGGGCGCATCATCCGCCCGTTCCCGGCCTGGCGGAGAGCGGATTCCTCACCAATGAGAACGTCTTCGAGTTGATGGACCGGCCGCGGCGCCTCGCCGTCATCGGGGCGGGCCCTATCGGCTGCGAAATGGCCCAGGCCTTCCGGCGCCTGGGCTCCGAGGTCACGCTCTTCCACACGGGTGCCCACATCCTGAACCGCGAGGACGCGGAGGCGGCCGAGATCGTGCAGCGCGCCTTCGTCGAGGAAGGCATCCGCCTCGTGCTGGGAGCGAGCATCACGCGGGTCGAGCGCGGGGACGGAGGCAAGGTGCTCCACGCCGACGCTCCGGGCGGGCCGGTGCGCGTCGCCGTGGACGAGATTCTCGTGGGCGCGGGACGGGTGCCCAACGTGGAGGGGCTCGGGCTCGACGCCGTCCACGTGGCCTACGACGGCCGCGGGGGCGTCAAGGTGAACGACCGCCTCCAGACCACCAATCCGCGGATCTACGCGGCGGGCGACGTCTGCATGGCGGAGAAGTTCACCCATGCCGCCGACTTCGCCGCGCGCACGGTGATACAGAACGCGCTCTTCCTCGGGCGCAAGCGCCTCTCGGCCCTGGCCATCCCATGGTGCACCTACACGGATCCCGAGGTCGCGCACGTCGGCCTCTATGAGCGCCAGGCCGAAGAGCGTGGCCTCGCCGTCGACACCTTCCTGCGCCCCTTCTCCGAGGTGGATCGCGCCGTCGTCGACGGCGAAGAGCAAGGCTTCGTCAAAGTGCACGTGCGCAAAGGCACGGACAAGATCGTCGGCGCCACCATCGTGGCCCGGCACGCCGGTGAGATGATCGGCGAGCTGACCCTCGCCCTCACCGCCGGCATCGGCCTGGGCCGCCTCGCCTCCATCATCCATCCCTACCCCACCCAGGCCGAGGCCATCCGGCAGGTCGGCGACATGTACAACCGCACCCGGCTCACTCCCACCGTGACGCGCCTCTTCGCGGCCTGGCTCAGATGGACGCGATGAAGCGGAGCTGGCTCCGTCCCGTGCTCGCGGTCGCTCTGATCGCCGCGGGCATCCTCGCCGCGCGGGCGCTCGGCCTGGGTGAGGCGATCAAGCTCGAGAACCTCGGCCGGCTCAAGCAATCGATAGAAGGCTATGGCGGGCTCGCCCCCGCCGTCTTCATCGCCGGCTATGTCCTCGCCGCGGTCTTGTTCGTGCCCGGATTACCCATGACCGTGCTGGGCGGCGTGGTCTTCGGTCCCCTCTGGGGCACGGTGTACGTCTGGGTCGCCGCCACCGTCGGGGCGGGGCTCGCCTTCCTGATCGCGCGCTATGCGGTGCGGAGCACGGTCGAGCGGTGGGTGCGGGCGAGCCCGCGCATCGCCAAGGTAGACGGACAGGTCGCGGACCACGGCTGGCGCATCGTCATGCTCACGCGACTCGTCCCTGTCTTCCCGTTCAATCTCCAGAACTACGCCTATGGCATCACGCGGATCGGCTTCTGGCCCTATGTCATCACCTCGGCGCTCTGCATGCTTCCGGGCACCGCCGCCTTCACCTTCGCGGGCGGCGCGCTCAGCGATGGTCGCGGCCACATCAGGCGTACCCTCGCCTATCTCGCCATGGCGGGCGTGCTCCTCGTGCTCGTCTCGCTGATCCCGCGGTGGCTCGCGCGACGGAGCCGGCTCGCCGCCGAGCTCCTGAAATCAGGCCTCATCACCGTCCTCCTCGCGGGGACGCTGCCCGCCGCGGCCGCCGCCGACGACGCCTACGCGAGACTGCTCAAGGCGCATGTCCGCCCGGGAGTGAGCGGCGGGATCAGGCTGAATCTCGTGGACTACCGCGCGGTGAAGGCCGACCCCGCCTACGCCGAGGCCCTCGCCGCACTGGCGGGGGCCCGCGTGGAGTCGCTGGGGAGCGACGCCGAGCGCCAGGCCTTCTGGATCAACGCCTACAATCTCCTCGCCATCTATCTCGACTACGACTGGAGCCTCAACGACACGGCCCGGGTCTCCTCCTGATCAGTATCGTCATCCCCGCCCTCAACGAGGCCGGCAACCTCGAGCGCCTGCTCCCCGATCTCCTGACGCGTGTCCCGGGGGCGGAAGTGATCCTCGTGGACGGCGGCAGCGATGACGCGACCACCCAGGTGGCCGCGCGCTTCTCCCGCGTCCGACTGCTCACGAGCCCCCGCGGCCGCGCGCGTCAGATGAATGCGGGGGCCCACGCGTCACGGGGCGACGTGCTCTTGTTCCTCCACGCCGACACGTGGCTGCCCGATGGAGCGCTCGGCGCGGTCACCACCGCCCTCGAGGATTCGCGGGTCGTCGGCGGTCGCTTCGATATTCGCTTCGACAGCCCGCGCGCGGTCTTTCGAATGATCGCCTTTTTCATGAACCTGCGGTCGCGCATGAGCGGCATCTCCACGGGCGATCAGGCCATCTTCGTCCGGCGCCAAGTCTTCGAGGCGATGGGCGGCTATCCGGACATGCCGCTGATGGAGGACGTCGAGCTCAGCCGGCGCCTCAAGCGACGGGGCCGCCTCGCCGCCCTTCCGTGCCGCGTGACCACGTCGTCACGGAAGTGGGAGCGTGAGGGCGCCCTTCGCACCATGGCCCTCATGTGGGCGCTCCGCTTCCTCTACATGGCGGGCGTCCCTCCGGCCCGCCTCCACCGCTGGTACTATGGCCGCGAAGCCTAAACGAGGGGAATTCATGCCTCAGGGTGTTCGCGCGACGACGGGACTTCTGGTGGCGGTGACGCTCGCCGTGGGCTGCTCGCACGCTCAGAGTCCGGTGCTCTATCCGAATGCGAAGCTCGAGCAGGTCGGCAAGGCTCAGGTCGAGGCCGATATCTCCACCTGCCGGCGGCGGGCCGACGAATATGTCTCCTCCGGCGGCGCGGCCACGGCCAAGGAGGTCGGCAAGGACACGGCGGTGGGCGGCGCGGGGGGCGCGGCCGTCGGGGCGGTGGCGGGGGCGGTATCCGGGGGAGGCGCGGGCCGCGGGGCCGCCATCGGCGCGGCGACGGGGGCGACGGCGGGCGCTGTCCACGGCGCGGTCAAGAGCTCCGGGCCGAGCCCGATCTACAAGAACTTCGTCGATCGCTGTCTGCGGGAGAAGGGCTACGAGGTGATCGGCTGGCAGTAGGGGCCGGCTGGCAGTAGCGGCCCAACGGGGGGTTACTTCGTATCGGGCAGGCCCACCGCCTTTCTGATCTTCGCGAGCTGTCCCGCGTGGTCGTTCCAGTGGTATTCGAAGAGCGCCCCGACGTATGTCGGGATGTCGATCTCGTCGACGCCCATGATCTCCTTGAAGATCGGAATGCGCGCCTTGCGATTGAGTTCGCTCTCGCTCAGCCCTTCCAGATAGTTGATGACGTCGCGCCGCTGGCCTTCCAGCGCGTCGGCGAACTGCTTGAGGGTCATGGTCTTGCGCTCGGGGGTCAGGTCGGTATCGCCGGGCCGGATCTCGATCACGGGCAGGTCCTTGTCGGCGAAGGTCTTGAGCACGGGGACAGGCTTCCATCCGGGCTCGAAGAGGAGGTGGGACAGGACTTCCCGCGTCGTCCACTGTCCGGGCCGGTCGCTCTTGTCCATATGCGGCTCCATGCCTTGGAGCTGGGCCCGTAGATGCGCCCACGCCTTGTCCGAGCCGGCTCGCAGCTCTTTCACCTTGGGATGCGCCATGGCCTGTGTCCCCCTTCTCGCTTCACCCGCCCAAATCACCGACACATGTGATTCTACTCTACTCGCCGAGGTACCAGCGGCGCTTGATCGGCCGCTCGTAGGTGAGGCCGAAGCTCTTCATGCCGATGTCGCGCACGTGCGCGACCGCGACTTCGGGGGAATCGGTGACGAAGAGCAGGTCCAGGTCCGTCAGATCGATGGTGCCTTCCTTGATCAGGGTGTCGCGCATGAAGTCCAGGAGCGGCTTCCAGAAGTCGACACCCACCAGCACCATGGGGAAGCCGGCGATCTTTCCCGTCTGGATGAGGGTGGCCGCCTCCGTCACCTCGTCGAGGGTGCCGAAGCCGCCGGGCAAGGCGATGAAGGCGTAGGAGTACTTGACCAGCATCACCTTGCGCACGAAGAAGTGCTTGAAGGTCACCCAGCGATCGAGGTAGGCGTTCGGCGCCTGCTCGGTGGGCAGCTCGATGTTGCAGCCGATGGAGCGTCCGCCCGCCTCCCGTGCTCCGCGATTGGCCGCCTCCATGATGCCGGGACCGCCTCCCGTCATCACCGTGAAGCCGTCCCGGGCCAGGCAGGCGCCGACCTGACGCGCCAGCTCGTAGTAGCGGTGGTTCTCGGGAAAGCGCGCCGATCCGAATACCGTGACGCAGGGGCCGACGAAGTGCAGGGCGCGGAAGCCGCGGATGAGCTCCACGAAGATCCGGATGGCGCGCGCGAGCTCGAAAAGCCGCGGCTGGGGACCGGCGAGAAAGCGTCGCACCTCGGGCGGCCCCGCCGATTTTCCCCACCAGCGACGATTCGGCGCATAGAGCTCACGGTCGGCGCTCATGCACGGTCTCCTTCGGCCCCCACGCCGAGCGGCACGGCGGAAGACGACCACGGCGCCCAGCGCCTGAGCGTCTCCGGCGGATAGAGGATGACGCTGGGCGTGCCCACGCTGGCCGCGAGATGGCTCACCCCGGAGTCGCTTCCGATGTAGGCGGTGGCGAGGGCGAGGGCCCCCGCCAGCTCGGTCAGCGAGGGCTCGACGAGGCGAATGGCCGGCTCGGCGAGCGCGGAGAGGAGAGCCTCCACCGCCCGGCCGTCGGCGGGACCCTGGTGCAGCACGATTTCGAAGCCGCCATGGGCCGCCATGCTCTCGAGGGCGCGGGCGAAGCGCCCGGTGGGCGCCTGCTTCCAGGGAGCGCCCGCGCCGGGATGCGCGACGAGGAGGGGCCGGCCCAGATCCGCTCCCGCGGCCATGAGCGCCGTGCGCGCGGCGATGCGCCATCGCTCGGCGGTGGGGAGATGGTGCAGCTCGGCTGGCACGGTCACACCCCAGGGGGCCAGGGTGTCCACGAGGTGTTCCCACACGGTGAGGGGCGAATCGGGGTCGGGCACGGGCGGGGCCACGATGCTCTCGGGAACGAGAGCCCCGAGGTGCCTCCGGTACGCGTCCTCTTTGGATCCGAACCACGAGATCACGCGCTGGAACCGCCGAAGCCGCGAGAGGAGACGCTCGGGCGGCGGGTTCTCGACGAAGAGCGCCTCGAAGCCGAAGGTGTCGAAGGACGTCGCGGCGAGCACGAGGCCCGATCCCTCGAGCAATTCGCCGAGCCTCGGCTGGCCGGCGAAGCTGAGACGATGGCCGAGCCTGCCCAGCGCGCCGAGAGCGGGGACGGCTTGCAGCACGTCGCCGAGCGCGCCGGGATGCACGACGAGCGTGTCGAGGGGAGGCGCGGGCATGGCGCCCTATTATCCCTGAAAGCGCTTGACTAACCTCATGGCCTGCGGCATCGTTCGATCTCCAGCCTATGCCTGATTCCAGCGGACCCTTGGTAGCCGTGATCATGGGCAGCAAGTCCGACTGGGAGACCATGCGCCACGCCGACGAGATACTCTCGCAGTTCGGCGTGCCCCACGAATGCAAAGTCATGTCGGCGCACCGCGCCCCCGCCCTCACCATCGAGTACGCGAGCGGGGCCGAGGGGCGCGGCGTCGAAGTCATCATCGCCGCCGCGGGCGGCGCCGCGCACCTGGCGGGGGTGGTGGCCGCGCACACCGTGCTGCCCGTGCTCGGCGTGCCCATGGAGAGCCAGTCGCTCAACGGGATGGATTCGCTGCTCTCCACGGTGCAGATGCCGGGGGGGATACCCGTGGGCACCCTGGCCATCGGCAAGCCCGGGGCCACCAACGCGGCGCTGCTCGCCGTGGCCATCCTCGCCAATCAGCGCCCGGATCTGCGGAAGCGACTCCACGAATTCCGGGAGGAGCAGGCCGGCAGAGTCATGAGGGACACGCTGCCGTAACGGTCGCGTCGGACATCCGACTCGACCGCCACTGTCAACCGCCGCCGCGCATCTCGAAGGAGCCAGTATGAAATTCGCGATCTTCACCGGCATGGGCAACACGTCCTGGAGCGATGTGCTCTCTCTCTGGAAGCACGCCGATCAGAGCGGATGGGATGCCGCGTGCGTCACCGACCACTTCATGCCCAATACGCCGGACCGCGTCGGCGACACGCTGGAGTGCTGGACGGCGCTGGCCGCGCTCGCCGCGGAGACGAAGCGGATGCGCGTGGGCACCATCGTCTCCGGCAACACCTATCGCCATCCGGCGGTGCTGGCCAAGATGGCCACCAATATCGACATCATCTCCGGCGGCCGGCTCATCTGCGGGGTGGGCGCGGGCTGGCAGGAGAACGAGCACACCGCCTATGGCCTTCCCTTCTACACGATGCCCGAGCGGCTCCGGCGCCTCGACGAGGCGTGCCAGGTGCTCCACCTCCTCTGGACGCAGGAGCGCTCGACCTTCAAGGGCACGTACTATCAGCTCGACGATGCCCCGCACATGCCGAGGCCCGTGCAGAAGCCGCGCCCCGAGCTCATGGTGGGCGGGGGCGGCGAGAAGGTCACCCTCAAGATCGCCGCGCGCTGGGCGGATCACTGGAATGTCTGGGGCGGGCCGGATATCCTCGCCGCGAAGAGCACGATCCTCGAAGCGCACTGCGCGACGGTCGGTCGCGATCCCCAGGCCATCCGGCGCTCGGCCGTCATGGTGCTCGGGATCACGGACGACGCGGCGCAGGTGGACCGGCTCAAGCAGGCGCTCATGAAGCGCATGGGCCGCGACGAGGTGTCGGCGAACGACATCCTGCTCGCGGGAAGCGTGGCCAAGATCCAGGACAAGCTCGGGCGACTCCGTGACACCGGGGTGGGCATGCTCTTCATCCCGACCATGTTCCTGCCCAAGGACCCGCGACCGGCCCTCGACGAATTCATGACCAAGATCGCCCCCGCCTTCCAGAAATAGGCGTCCCTCCTCACCCTCCGGAGGAGGGAGAGGGCAGGGTGAGGGAGGATTGCATGGCCGCGTTCAAGGACTACGAACACTACGACGCGCTCGGGCTGGCGGACCTCGTCACGCACGGCAAGGTCGCACCGTCCGAGCTGCTCGAAGCCGCCATCGAGCGCGTCGAGTCGCGGAACGGCTCCGTCAATGCCGTGACCATGAAGCTCTACGACTATGGCCGCCAGGTCATCAGCGACGGCGTGCCCGACGGTCCCTTCAAGGGCGTGCCCTTTCTCCTCAAAGACCTCACGGCCTCCCTGGCCGGGGTCAAGATGACGCGCGGATCGAAGTTCTTCGCCGACGCGCCGCCGCCCACCGCGGACAGCGAGCACGTGAAGCGGCTCAAGCGTGCGGGGCTCGTCATCTTCGGCCGCACCAATACGTGCGAGCTCGGCCTGTCCCTGACCTGCGAGCCCCAGCTCTACGGGCCTACCAAGAGCCCGTGGGACACCACGTGCATCTCCGGCGGCTCATCGGGCGGCGCGGCGGCTTCGGTGGGCGCTCGCATGCTGCCCATGGCGCACGCCTCGGACGGCTTCGGCTCCATCCGCGCTCCCGCCGCCTGCTGCGGGGTGGTCGGTCTCAAGCCGACCCGCGGGCGCAATACCATGGCGCCCTATACGGGCGAGGGGCTGGCCGGCTGCTCGACCGAGCACGCGGTGACGCTGACGGTGCGGGACACCGCGGCGTTGCTCGACGCCACCGCGGGGGCGGGCCCCGGCGATCCGTACGTGGCCCCGGCGCCCGCGCGACCGTTCCTGGCCGAGGTGCAGGCCGAGTGCCCGCCCTTGCGCATCGCCTACACGACCGTGGCGCCCAACAGCGCTCCCGTGGAGGCGGAATATCTCAAGGCGCTCGCCGAGACGGTGGTCTTCTGCAAAGATCTCGGCCATCGCGTGGAAGAGGCGGATCCTGATATCGACCGCGCCTCCGTGGTGCCGACCTTTCTCACTTTCGCCGCCGCCAACATGGTGGTGAACCTCGCGAGCCATCCCACGGCGGGTCGCCCCGCGCGCAAGGGCGAGGTGGAAAACGTTACCTGGGGCACCGCACAGAAGGGGGAGCAGATCAGCGCGGCCGACTATGTGCGCGCGACCCAGGCTGCCCACAAGCTCGGCCGGCAGATGGCGGCCTTCCACGCGGGCTACGATGTCCTCCTCACTCCGGGGCTCGGCATGCTCCCGCCCAAGCTCGGCTGGATCGACATGATGCTGGAGGACGTGGACGAGTATTGGCGGCGGGTCTTCACCTTCTCGCCCTTCACCGTCTGGTTCAATCTGACCGGCCAGCCTGCGCTCATGCTTCCGCTCGGGCGCTCGGCGTCAGGCTTCCCTATCGCCGTTCAGCTCGCGGGACGCTACGGCGATGAGGGCACCATCCTCTCCCTGGGCGCTCAGCTCGAGAAAGCGCGCCCATGGATCAGCAAGCGGCCCCCCCTCGCGCCCTGAGCTGGGAGCGGAGCACCACCGCCGTGACCACGCTGTCGAGTCCGGCATTCAGAGCGAAGCCGACCATGAGCGGCCAGAGCGGGATGAGGGTGGCGAGCTTCTCGCTGTACCACCAGACGGGCCAGAGCAGCACGCCGGCGATGAGCACCACCACGTTGATCAGGACCACCGTGGAGCCGAACGCGAGGAGGTGACTGATCGGGGCGCGGGCGCCGCGCCGCCGCCCCAGCCGCCCCACTACGAAGGCACCGGCGATGCAGACGCCGAGCGGCACCGCCACGAAGACGCCCGCCATCAGCAGCGAGCCGAAGGCCATGGGCAGTCCGGCCACGAAGAAGATCGTCAGCGCTCCCTGATCGTGGCTCGTGGCTGATCTGATGAGACTTCCCGCGAGGCTGACGGCCAGCGTCAGCACGGGATAGGCCGAGGCGGCGGCCACGATCTGGAGCGCCGCCACCACGCCCAGGCCCACGGGGATCAGGCGCACGGACCGGCCCGGAGCCGCGTCACGCCCCGCTGGTGATGGCGAAGACGGGGTGGCGCGGCGCCTCGGTCCGAAATTGCGCCAGGTCCGATTCGGGCCGCGCGTCGAAGTACGGACGGGTGATCGGCACGCGCGTCACGTACATCTTGAGCACCGGGGCGGCATCGTCCGCGCCGATCTCGCTCACCGCGATCGTTTCGGTCCGGCCGCCTCGAGAGAGCGTGGCCCGCCGGGCCGCCCGGAGATTGCCCACCCACGCGACCTCGCCGTAGGGCGACACGAGCCAGCGCCGCCCTCCGTCCTCCACGAGAGTGACGGGCGTCGAGCGGGGCGCCCCGCTCCGCCGGCCGGCGACGGTCAGGAGATAGGTCCCGGCGGGCCCGAGGCCCAGCCGCAGCAGCGCACGAATGATCCGGTTGGCGGCGCGGCGCCCGAGCCCGAGGCGATAGCGGGCCGCCATCGGTTACGGCAGAATGCGCTGGTAGAGCACGTGGCGGCGGTTCTTGGTGTAGGGGCGGACCTGTCCCGGCCACCGCCCTTGATCCACCGCCGCCCCCCACGCGGGAGTGGTCAGCACCTCGGGGCTTTCGATCTCGTAGGTGGCGGAATACGTCGGCTCGTTCTCCGCCACGATGGTCTTCTTCTCGCCGCCGATGATCAAGGTCAGGGTGGTCTTCTTCAGCCGCGCCACCGCGATCACGCCGGGCACCTTGAGGAGCAGGGGCACGTGCTCGGTGTCGTAGACCTCGTTGAAGAGCGCCTCCGTGGAGGGCTCGACGTCCATGGAAGCGGTGAAGAGGTAGCGGGTCTGGATGGCCATCGGTGTGTCTCCTTGTGTGAGGGCGGGAGGGGGGCTCAGCGGTGGTCTTCGGCGGCGTCCACGGGCTCCCAGCCGAGCGCCGCTCGCGTGTGCTCGAGATCGCGATAGCCCCATTTGTTCCGCGAGTTGCCGAAGACGATGTCGTAGCGCAGGGTGGCGGGAGCCTCGATGCAGCGCTCGAGGAGCCGCGCGATGTCGCGCTGGCTGCACCAGACCGCGAATTCCCGCGCGGACAGCGGCCGGTCTTGGGCGTGCACGCGGCCGATGCGCACGCAGATGATCGACAGCCCGTGCCGGTCGGCATACTGCCGGCCGAGGGCCTCGCCCCACACCTTGCTCACCCCGTAGAGGGTCGCGGGCCTGACCGGGGAGAGGTGGGTGATCATGGGCCAGGAGGTGAGGCCATCATAGCGGCCGGCCACCAGGTCCTTGTAGGGCTGATCGCTCTCGATCCCGCTGACCGTGGCCCCGCTCGACGCGAAGACGACGCGCTCGACCTTGGCCCGGCGCGCCGCTTCGTAGACATTGTAGGTGCCCGTGAGGTTGTTCTTGAGGATGCTCTCCCATGGCGGGTCCGGACTGGTGGCGTCGGCGGCCAGGTGCACCACGGTGTCCACGCCCTCGAAGGCGGGCAGGATCACCTCGAGATCCGCGATGTCCGCGCGATGACACGGCACGCCCTCGACCATGCTTCGATTCAGCGCGCTCAGCTCGACACGGCCTTCGATCTGCTTCCGGAGCGCGCGGCCGATGAGGCCGCTCAGGCCCGTGACGAGGACGCGAGGCTTCGCCATCTAGTGCCGGGTCATGCTCGAGAACACGGCGAGCTTGCCGTGACGGGCCACCGCGTACTGGGCGCCGGGATAGCGTCCCTCGGCCACGTGCCGCGTGATGGTCTCGTGCAGGCGCTCGAGCGCCTTGGGGTCGAGGTCGAGCGAGGAGGGCGTGGCTTTCTCGAGGATGGCGGGCATGGACTGGCTCCTCTCAGGGCCTGGTGGTGACGCGTGACGTTGCGGTGGCCTCGGGCATCGGGCTCAGAGGATAGCCCAGACCGGGCGCGGCCGCCAAGGCCCTCCGGGCCATCAAGGCCAAGACCCTGATCATGACGGGGACGAAGGATCTGTTGAACCCGGAGTGGGAGCCGCTGGAGGCGGCCCGGTACATCCGCGACGTGCGCACGGTGCCCATCAACCCCGATTCCGTCATCGGCCACTTCGCAGCGGGCGGATTCGTTCCCGCCGACGTCGAGCAGATCAACAGGGAAGTGGAGCGGCTGCTCGACATCGTCACCCAACGAGGCGCGAAGCTCAGATAGCTCGCGCGGTCAGCGGTCGAGCCACACCTCGTGCCGGCGGCCGTAGCTGTAGACGCGGTGGCGCAGGGCCGGCCGGCATGCACCGGCCGGCCCCGTCCGTCAGCGCGGGTGGCGAATCAGAAGGAGAGCGGGTCGGTGACGCGGACCCAGCGACCGCCCTTGACCACGGCGAGGAAGGACGAGTTTGCGCCCTGATGCTTGTCGGGGCCGAAGCTCGCTTCCGGCCCATTGAAGATGTCCTTGTATCCCTTGATCGACTCCAACGCCTTGACGAAGCTGTCGAGCGTGAGGTCCTTGCCGGCCTTTTCCAGCGCCACCACCGTGAGATCGGCGGCGACGTGACCATAGACCGCGCCGATATTCGGCTCGATCTTGTACCGGTCCTTGTAGCGGTCGAACCAGGCCTGGGCGGCGGGGCTCAAGGTGTCGCGATAGGGCATGTCGGTCAGGCCCATCGCGTAGAAGCCCTCGGTCACGCCGCCCTGGGCGGCCGCCACCACCAGATCGTAGCTCGCCGCGGAGCCGAGGAAGTCCACGTCGGTCCAGCCGATCTTGCGCGCGGTGGCGTAGGGCACGATCGAATCGCGCACGATGGTGCCCACCACCACGAGATCGCAGCCCGCCGACTTGAGCTTGGTGATCTGCGCGGTGAAGTCCTGGTCGGTCGGCTTGTGGGTGGTGGTCTCGGCGAGCTTGATCTTCATTTTGTCGACCTGCATCTGGATGCCGTCCATGACTTCCTTGCCGAAATCGGTGTCCTGGTACATGGCGCAGACGCTCTTCTTGCCCTTCTTGGTGACGAAGTAGTTGATGCCGGCGCGGACCTGGTCGACGTAGGTGGCGGCGCCGTAGAACTTGAGCTTGTTGAAGGGCTCGTACATCGAGCGCGCGGCGGACAGAGGGAAGAGATTCGGTACCCCCGCCTCGAGCTGATCCTTGAACAGCGCGTTGTTCATGGGCGTGCCGAGCCCGGCCACCATGGCGAAGATGCGATCGCGGTTGATCAGCTTGGCCCCGGCCTGGACGGCGCGCGGCACCTGGTACTGGGTGTCCTCGATGATCAGCCTGATCTTGCGCCCGTGGATGCCGCCCTTGTCGTTGACTTCGTCGAAGCGCATCTTCACCGCGTTCGATGAGGAGACGCCGTAGGTGGCGGCGGGGCCCGACAGGTCGGTGTGCATGCCGAGCACGATCTCGGTCGGGGTGACCCCGCGTGTCTGGGCCAGGGCCACGCCGGCGAGGGCGAGGGCGGCGATCAGGAAGGCGATGCCCAGTGTCTTCTTCATGGGGGCTCCTTTGGTGTGGGGGCTACGCATCCACGTACATGGTGTCGATGACGTCCTTGTACTTGACGTTGACGAACGTGCGCTTGAGCTTCATGGTCGGCGTCAGCTCGTCGTCCTCCGGGGTGAGGATCTGCTCGATGAGGCGAAACTTCTTAATCGTCTCCACGCGGGCCAGCAGCTTGTTCACCCGTTCGATCTCGCCCCAGATCAGATCCTGCACCTCCGGGGCGCGACAGAGCGAGGCGAAGTTGGTGAACGGTACGTTGCGCTCCTGGGCGAACTGGGCCACCGTCTCGTGGTCGATCATGACCAGGCAGGAGAGGAACTTCCGCTGATCGCCGATGACCACCGCGTCCGAGATGAAGGGAGAGAACTTGAGCTGGTTCTCGATCTCGGAGGGCGTGATGTTCTTCCCGCCCGCGGTGATGATGATGTCCTTCATGCGATCGGTGATGGTGAGGAACCCGTCCTGGTCGATGCACCCCACGTCACCCGTGTGGAGCCACCCGTCGGTGACCGTCTCCGCCGTCTTTTCGGGATTCTTGAAGTAGCCGAGGAAGACGTGAGGGCCTTTGAGGAGGACTTCACCCTCGGGAGAGACGCGGACCTCGGTGTCGGGGCGCGCCACCCCCACCGTGCCCAGCTTGATCCGGCCCGCCGGCATCCCGGTGGCGAGCCCACAGTTCTCCGTCTGGCCGTACACCTCGCGCATGTCGATGCCGAGGGCGAGATACCAGCGGATCAGCTCGGGGGCGATGGGGGCCGCCCCGGTGATGGCGGCGCGGGCGCGCGCGAGGCCGAGGGAACGCTTGACGTTGTCGAGCACGAGCAGGTCGGCGAGCCGGTAGACGAGCCGGAGGGCGGCCGGAGGCCTGCGCCCTTCGAGGCCGCACGTGGCCACCCGCATGCCCACGCCGATGGCCCAGGCGTAGGCGAGCCGGCCGAGCCACGTCGCCTCGCGCATGCGCAGGGCCACCGAGGAGTAGAACTTCTCCCAGATCCGGGGCACCGCGAAGAAGACGGCGGGGGCGACCTCCCGGATGTTCTCGGGCACGGTGTCGATGCTCTCCGCGAAGTTCACGGTGGCCCCCGAGGACAGAGGGTAGAAGACGCTGAACGTCCGCTCCGCCACGTGGGCGAGGGGAAGGAAGGAGAGCTGCTGGTCACCCGCCCGCGGCTCCGTGACGAAATCGGAGTACCCGATCTGGAAGAGGATGTTGCGGTGGCTCAGCATGGCGCCCTTGGGAGGACCCGTGGTGCCGGAGGTGTACACGAGGATGGCGAGGTCCCCGGGCTGGGCGATCTCCACGAGGGCATCGAAGGCGCCGGGATGCTCACGGTCGTAGCGGGTGCCCTCCGCGAGGAGGGCCTCGAACGGCATCACCTGATCGTCGCGGAAGTCGTGCAGGCCGTCCATGTCGTACACGAAGACCTTCACGAGCTGGGGGCAGCGCGCCCGCACCTCGAGGATCTTGTCGAGCTGTTCCTCGTTTTCCGCGAAGTAGAAGCGGGTGCCGCTGTCGTTGACGATGTACTCCACCTGCTTGGGCGAGTCGGTGGTGTAGATCCCGTTGGTGACGCCGCCTGCCGAGAGGGTGCCGAGATCGGTATAGAGCCACTCCGGGCGATTGTCCGCGACGACGGACACCACGTCGCCCGGCCGGAGGCCGAGGGCCACCAGTCCGAGGGCGACCTGGCGGACCTTGTCGCCGTACTCGCGCCAGGTGATGGAGCGCCAGATTCCCAGGTTCTTCTCGCGCATGGCCACCTGCGCTCCGCGCTCCTTCACCACGTGGCGAAAGAGTCGGGGCAGGGTGTCCTGTCCCTTGACGATCCAGGGCGGTCTGTCGGCGGTGATCGGTCGCGCCTGAGTGATCACGCTCATCGCCACATCTTCTTTCGCTTCCAGCGCCGGGTGCCCCGGATGCTCTCGTCCTTGATGCCGAGATAGAACTCCTTGATGTCGTCCTTCTCGAGCAGCCGGGCGCAGGTGTCTTCCATGACGATGCGCCCCACTTCCAGCACATAGCCGTAGTCGGCCAGGTGGAGGGCCATGTTCGCGTTCTGCTCCACGAGCAGGATGGTCATGCCCTGCTCCCGGTTGATCCTGCCGATGATCTCGAAGATGTCCTTGACCAGCTTGGGGGAGAGCCCGAGCGAGGGCTCGTCCAGCAGCATCATCTTCGGCCGGGCCATGAGGGCGCGGCTGATCGACAGCATCTGCTGCTCGCCACCCGACAGCGAGCCCGCGCGCTGCTCGGCGCGACTGGCGAGCACCGGGAAGTATTCATACACTATTTGCATGTCCCGGGCCACGCCGTCCGCGTCGCGCCGCGAGTACGCACCCATCTTCAAGTTCTCGCGCACGGAGAGGAGGGGGAAGACCTCGCGTCCCTCGGGCACGTGGCTGAGGCCGAGCCGCATCACCTTGTCGGGATCCAGTCCCCGCACCGCGCGCCCGTCGAAGGTCACGGTGCCCTTTTGCGCCTCCATCACCCCGGACACGGTCTTGAGGATGGTGGTCTTGCCCGCGCCGTTGGCCCCGAGAATGGTCACGATGGCGCCCCGAGGCACCGCGAAGCTCACCCCGCGTATGGCCATGATCGGGCCATAGAAGGTCTCGATGTTGTTGGCCTCGAGGAGCGTGTCGGTCATGCCTCAGCCCCCGAGGTACGCCTTGACGACTTCCGGATGGTCCTGGACCTCGCGCGCGGTGCCGGTGGTGATGGCCCGCCCATAGTTCAAGGCGAGCACGCGATCGGAGACGGAGCTCACCAGGCTCATGTCGTGCTCTACCATGAGCACGGTGATGTGGAGGAGGCTCCGGATGTCCTGGATCCAGAAAGCCATCTCCTCCGTCTCCTCCACGCTGAGTCCCGAGGAGGGCTCATCGAGGAGGAGGAGCTTCGGCTGCGTGCACAGCGCGCGTGCCAGCTCGACCACCTTGCGCACCCCATAGGGCAGGTTGGCGATGAGGCGGTCTCGATAGGGCTGGAGATCGAGGAAGTCGATGACCTTCTCGGCCGCCTCGCGGTGCTCGAACTCGAGGGCGCGCGCCCGGGGCAGGAAGAGGAGCTCTTCGAGGAAGCGCGAGCGCTTGTGGGCGTGGCGGCCGAGGAGGAGATTGTCGAGCACGGTGGCGTGCTCGAACAGCTCGATGTTCTGAAAGGTTCGCGCGATGCCGCGGGGAGCGATCTCGTGGGCGGGCACGCGCGTGATGTCCTCGTCACAGAAGACGAGGCGGCCGTGGCTCGGATCGTAGATGCGGCTGATCACGTTGAAGATGGTGGTCTTGCCCGCGCCGTTGGGACCGATGATGGTGAAGACCTGCCCCGGCTCCACTTCGAAGCTCACCCCGTCGAGAGCCTTGACGCCGCCGAAGTTGATGCCCACGCCCTCGGCCTTGAAGAAGCTCACCGCAGCCGCTCCGACCGCGTGTACGCCCGCTGGCGCTTGAAAGTGGCGCGCTTGTAGAGGGGGAAGGTGGAGAAGTAGACCCTGACCTTCACCCATCGGCCGTAGATGCCGAGCGGCTCGAAGAGGATGAAAAGCACGAGGATGAGACCGAAGACGCCGGGCTCGAGCCCGGGCTGCTTCACGAAACGGTCGGTGAGACGGAACACGGCCGCGCCCGCGTCCGCCCCCAGTATGGATACTCCCCCGCCGATCCACGCGGGCACGGAGTCGCGGGCCTGGGAGATCAGCACGGGAAGGAAGGCCACGAACACCGCCCCGAAGAGGGCGCCGTGCAGGCTCCCGAGCCCGCCCACCACCACCATGAGCAGGAACTGGATGGAGAGGAGCACGCTGAAGATGTCCGGCGCGAGATAGCCGATCTTGTGCGCGAAGAGCGCGCCGGCGAGGCCCATGAGAGCGGCCGAGTACGAGAAGGCCATGGTCTTGTAGGCGGCGAGATTCACGCCCATGGATTGCGCGGCGATCTCGCTGTCCCGGATGGCTACCCACGCGCGGCCGGTAGGCGAGCGGAGCAGGTTGCGAGTGAGCCAGAGCCCGCCCATCAGGATGGCGAGGCAGAGAAAGTAAAAGGCCACCTCATGGGCGAAGGAGACCCCGAAGATCACGGGCTTGTCGACGGGCCGGCCCTTGAGCCCGTGCGTCACCCCGTCCCACCGCGTGAACACTTCCTGGATGATGAGGGCGAAGGCGAGGGTGGCAATGGTGAGATAGACGCCGGTCATGCGGAGAGCGGGCAGGCCGACGAGCACGCCGGAGGCGGCGGTGAGCGCGGTGGCCAAGGCGACGGAGAGCATCCACGGGAGCCCGAGATCCTGGGTGAAGTACACGTGGGCGTACGCGCCGATCCCGAGGAACGCCGCGTGGCCGAGGCTGACGAGCCCGGTGTAGCCCGCGAGCACCATGAGGGAGAGCCCGCACAGTCCATAGATCAGCACGAGGCTGATGTCCACGAGATAGGCGGGGACGAGCTTCGGCAGCACGAGCAGGCCCCCGAGGAGGGCGATGTACCAGTTCCGCTGCGTGCTGTCGGTGAAGAGGGTGAGGTCCTGGCCATAGGACGTCTTGAAAAGGAAGCGCATGGCGAGGCCCTAGACCTTCTTCCGACCCACCGCCCCGAAGATCCCCTGGGGGCGGACGGCGAGCACCACGAGCAGCACGAGGTAGGCGGCGACGTCCTTGAAGCCGGGGGGCAGGTACGCGCCGGACATCAGCTCGATGACGCCGATGGTGAGCCCGCCTACCAAGGCGCCGGGAATGGATCCGAAGCCTCCGAGCACGGCGGCGGCGAAGGCCTTGAGGCCGATGAAGCCCAAATTGATATCGACGAGCGACACGGGAGCGAGGAGCACCCCGGCGATAGCCGCCACCCCCGCGGAGATGGCCCAGATGAGCGAGCACATGAGCTTCACCGGGATACCCATGTAGTAGGCGGCGAGCTGGTTCTGGGAGACGGCCTGCATGGCCACGCCCACCTTGGTGTGGGTGAAGAACACGTAGAGCACCGCGCAGAGCGCCACGGTGCCGACGATGATGGACACGTATTCGTGGCTGACGCTGACGCCGCCCACCCGCGACGTGTGGGCGCTGAAGGGCGTGGGCAGCGTGTAGATCTCCGTTCCCCACACGATCGACGCGAAGCTCCGGAAGACCGCGGCGAGCCCGATGGTCAGCATGACCACCGCGAACTGCGGCTGGCCGAGCACACGGCGGAGGACCACGGAATCCAGGGCCGCCCCGAAGAGTCCCACCACGGCCACCGCGGCCGCGAAGGCGACCCAGTAGCCGACGCCGTACCACACCACGAACATGTAGCAGGTGAAGGCGCCCAGCATCATGAGGTCGCCCTGGGCGAAGTTCACCAGCTCGGTGGCCTTGTAGATGAGGACGAAGCCGAGAGCGACCAAGCCATAGATGCAGCCCACGGCCAGGCCGTTCAGCACGAGCTGCAGGACGATGTCCAGGCTGCCCTCCCACGTTCGCCCGGCCGCGGCGCTTCGTTGAATCGCCCGGAGGGCGGGATACGCCTGTGGCTGAAGTGCGCCAGTTATAGCGGGGGAAGGGGCAGGCGTCAATCTCTGTCGATCGGACGGGAGCGGGCGGCGTGGGACATTGACAGGTGAGATCGCCGGCTCCATGATCGCCAGCGATTCGTGGCGCGAACACTCTCGCCGGTCTTGGGGTGCCCGCCCGGGACCACAGGAGCCCTCCCATGCCCAATCCCATCCTGATCCTTCATGGCTGGAGCGACAACTACCAGTCGTTTGCCCCGCTCAAGGCCTGGTTCAATGCCAATGGGTACACCGCCGAACAGGTATTTCTCGCCAACTACGAATCCATGGAAGACCACGTGACCTTCGATGACCTGGCCGTGGGCTTCCAGGTCCAGCTGAACGCGCTGGTCCGGGAAGGCCGGCTCCCCGCGATGCAGCCGCATGCCCTCGATGTGGTCGTGCACTCCACGGGCGGACCTGTCTTCCGTCACTGGCTCGACTACTACCTCACCATCGTCTGCCGAGGAGACCGAGCGAAGAACCCCATCCGGTCCGTGGTCATGCTCGCCCCCGCCAACTTCGGCTCGCGCCTGGCCGCCCAGGGCAAGTCGGCTCTCGCCATGCTCTTCAAGGGTGGCGTCGAGCATGGCTTCCAGACCGGGCGTCAGATCCTCGGCGGCCTCGAGCTGGGCAGTCCCGAGCTGTGGTCGATGGCGGAGAGGGATCTCTTCAGCGACGTCCGCATGTATCCGACCGATCCCGCCCGCGGCCCCTTCGTCTTCATCCTGTCCGGGACCTCGACGTACGGGCACTTGAAAGGACTCGCGGCCAAGGGCGCCAACGAGGACGGATCAGACGGGACGGTCCGCGCCTCGGCGGCGGCCATGAACTGCATCAGGCTGGATATCGATTGTCTCGATCCGGCGGCGCCGACGATCGCGGTGAGGATGCAGAAGAACGAGCCCTTCGCCTTCCGGCTCGTCCCGGGCAAGAACCACAGCACGCTGGTGCCCGACGATCCAGGCGCGCCCCATCCCACCTTCGCCTTGATCCAGGAATGCCTCGCCGTGAACGATCTCGCCGGATACCGTCGGCTCCGGCAGAAGTTCGAGCAGGCCAACGATGAGTTCTATGCCGACCAACCCACCGACGGCGTGCACGGCTACCAGCAGTTCCTCATCCACGTCAGGGACGAGCTGGACAACGATGTCACGGACTATCGGGTGGACTTCCACGTGATCGATCCCACCATCCCCCACGGCACGTGGAGCGACCCCGCCGTCCTCCAGGGCCTGCAGCGCTACCAGGAGTACACGACCATCCTGCAGGAAGAGGTCATCGTCGACGTCCAGCCCCACACCGTCAATCCGAGCTACCGGACGTTCTTCGTCAACCTCAACCGCCTGGAAGCCCTTCTCGCCGATCTCCATCGGAAGTTCCCCCAGGCCTACATCGGCATGAATCTCGACGCCACCGGTCCCACCAACGAGCTGACGTACAACACGGATCCCCTGAAGTACCTGCCCGTGGAGGTTCCCATTCCCTCGGACGACGCGGGCAACCACGTCACCTTCTTCGCCCGAAACACCTCGACCCTGGTCGACATCAGGATCGACCGGATCCCCACCGACCGTATCTTTGCCTGGCGCTAGTGCGCATTATTCACGAGCGCCGCTCGTGCAAGCGGACGGGTGGCGTCGGGGGCGGCGCTGGCGCAGCCGCAGCCCGCAGGGCTGCGATTCACGACGCGTAGGGTGGCGAAGCCGGCTGCGCCAGCGCCGCCCCCGACGACAGGACCCGGCCGCCTCGCGCTCCGTACGTTCGTGAATAATGCAGGCTAGGGCGGCCGGTCAGGACGGCGAGGCGTGCCGCCAGTGGGCGGCGATGTCGCGGAGAGGCGCGATCCAGATGCGCGGGGTGTGCTTCACGTAGTCGAGCAGCTCACGCAGGCAGGCGAGCCGCGACGGGCGCCCGATGATCTGCGGATGGAAGGTGAAGTTGGTGACCCCGTGCATCTCGGAGATGCCGTCGAATTCCGTGAGCCAGCTCTGGAGCACGGGGCCGGGCGCCTGGATGCTCCGCTGGCCGGTGAACATGAAGAACGGCGCGTCGTCGAGGACCCACGCCACGGGAATTTCCACGAGCCGCCGGCCATGGGCCTCGGCATGCAGATAGGGCACGAGCCGGTCCATCATGTTCGACGAGTACTCGAAGCCGTGCTTGGCCACGAGATCGAGCGAGCTCGCGGAGAGCTGCCAGGCCGGCGCGCGCCAGCCCACAGGACGCCCGCCGGCCAGCGGCGTCAGCGTCTCGAGGCTCTTGAGGAGAATCGCCTCCTCCTGCCGGGCTTCCAGGTCGGAGACGCGCTCGTGCTCGTCGCCGTGACAGCCGATCTCGTGCCCCGCCGCTGCGATGGCGCGCACGGCGTCCGGATAGTGCGCGGCCGTCCACGCGGGGATGAAGAAGGAGGCGCGGATCTGCACGCTCTCCAGCAGCTCCAGAATGCGCGGCACCCCTTCCACGGGCCCGAAGCGCCCCTGGGACAGGGCGACGGGCTCCGTCACTCCGCGAGCCATCCAGAGCGTCTCGGCGTCGAGGTCGAAGGTGAAGGCGCAGGCCGCGCGCGCCTCTCCCGGCCAGCGGGGAACGCTCGAGCCGCTCATCGTGGCATCGGCCATGGCCTTCGAGATTAGCCCAGACGGCCCACGTGATCCAGCCGATGGTACTCTCGGCCATCATGCCCGGCCCCTCCGTCCCCCTCCACGCCGTCACTTCCCTCTTCCTCCAGCGCCAGCACCTGGCTCGGCCTCGCGCGGCCACCGTCACTTCCCGGCGGCTCGGCCGCTTCGTGGAGGACGTGGGCGGGCTGCAGCTCGACTCCATCAACGTGCTGGATCGCGCGCACTACCTCACGGTGTGGAGCCGCTTCGGACCCTACGATCGCGCCTGGCTCGACCGGCAGGTCTATCGCCGCCGGTTGCTCTTCGAATACTGGGCCCACGCCGCCTGTCTCGTGCCGACCAGCATGCTGCCGTGGTGGCGGCGCGCCATGCTCGACTACCGCCTGCGCCATACCGGGTGGTCCGACCTGCGCCGGAACGGCAAGGTGCTGGAGCGCGTGCGGGCCGCCGTGCTCGCCAATGGCCCGATGGCCAACGGTGACTTCGAAGGTCGCCGTCCCTCGGGAGAGGGCGGGTGGTGGAGGTGGGGCCCTACCCAGCACGCGCTGCACTACCTGTGGATGACCGGCGCCCTGACCATTCACTCGCGGCAGCACTTCCAGAAGCGCTTCGACCTCCTGGAGCGGGCCATTCCCGTGGCCGCGGGCGGCGACGTACCCTCACCCGAGGGCTTCCGCCGCTGGCACCTCGAGCGCTCGCTCCACGCCATGGGCGCGGCCACAGAGCAGGACCTCGCGGGCTACCTGACCTTTCCACGCTTCGGAGCGGGCGGTCGCCGCGCTCCGCTCCGCGCCATGCTCGAGAGCGGAGACATCGCGGAGATCGACGTCGATGGGCGACCGGGGCGCTGGTTCGCCCTCACACGCGATCTGCCCGCTCTCGCGCGGGCGCGGCGGTCACCCGCGCCGTCGAAGGGGACCACCCTCCTGTCGCCCTTCGATTCGCTCCTCTGGTATCGCGGCCGGGTGGCGCGACTGTTCGGCTTCGACTACCGCATCGAGGTCTACACGCCCGGACACAAGCGCGTGCACGGCTACTACACCCTGCCCATCCTCCATCACGGCCAGCTCATCGGGCGCGTCGACGCCAAGAGCCATCGGGCGGAGCGCCGGCTGGAGATCCGGCACGTGCACTTCGAGCCGTGGTTCGCGAGGGGGAAGACGCCGCCCACGGGAGGTGAAAGGCTCGACCGGGACGAGGCGCTGAACGGTCTGGGCGATGCCCTCGGGGCGCTGGGCGCCTTTGTCGGAGCCACCGCCACCGTGGTGCGCCGGGTCACCCCCCAGCGCCTGCGGGGGGGACTCGTGGTGCGGCCGAATTCCGCCGGGTGAGAGCGGGCCATGATCGCTTGACGCTCGACCCCCGGGGGACGTAGGCTCCCAGTACTTGCTCTCTTGCTTCGCCTTGCGATCCCGGGAGTGACCACATGCGCCAACGCGTCATACACCTGATCAATCCCAAGACGGATTCGCTGACCACCCGCCCCCTCTATCTGAACCGGGCGCTCTACTCGCCTCTCGCGGGCCTGCTCGCGGTGGCCGCGGGGATTCCGCGCGACCGCTACCACGTGGTGCTCACGGACGAGAACATCGAATCCATCGACTTCAACCTGAAGGCGGACCTCGTCGGCATCTCCGCCATGACCAGCTACGTGAACCGCGGCTACGAGATCGCCGACGCCTTCCGGGCGCGGGGGGTGCCCGTGGCCATGGGCGGCGTGCATCCGAGCTTCATGCCCCTGGAAGCCCTCAGGCATTGCGACGCGGTGGTGATCGGCGAGGTGGAGCTCGTCTTGCCCAAGCTTCTCGATGATCTCGAGAAGGGTGAGATGCGCGGTACCTACAAGTCGGAGAAGCTCCATCCCATGGAAGGCCTCGCCCCCCCGCGCTACGACCTCCTCAAGCGGCATCGCTACGTCAACAGCACCTTCGTGCAAACCTCCCGCGGCTGCCACCAGGGCTGCACCTTCTGCGCCGAGCCGCTCATGAACGGGCTCAAGTTCCGCTACCGCCCGGTGGACGAGGTGGTGCGCGAGGTGGAGAGCTGCGGCTCGCGCATGATCTCGATCAACGACGCCGACTTCTTCGGCACGCCCGAGCGGCCGAAGGAAGTGATGCGGGCCTTCAAGGGGCTCGGCATCAGCTGGCAGGCCGGCGTCACCTCCAAGCTCGCCCAGGACGATCGCATGCTCGAGCTGGCCGCGGCCAGCGGCTGCACCATGCTGAGCATCGGCTTCGAGTCGATCACGCGCTCGACCCTCACCAGCGTGCACAAGCACGTGAACCGCCCGGAGACCTTCGCCTCCCTCGTGGAGAAGGTCCACTCCTACGGCATCATGGTCTTCGGCCTCTTCATGTTCGGCTTCGACGGCGACGATCCCTCCGTGTTCAAGGAGACGTCGCACTTCAACATCAATGCGGACTACGATGCCTGCGCGTACTCCGTCCTCACGCCCTATCCGGGCACCTTGACCTGGTACGAGCTGAAGAAGGCCGATCGCATCGTGTCCTACGACTGGGAGAAGTACGACCAGGCCAACGTGGTCTATCGGCCCGCCCGCATGACGGGCGACGAGCTGCGGCTGGGCCAGACCGCGGCCTACGAGACCTTCTACTCGCCGTCGTCCATGGTGAAGCGCTTCCCGATCCGCGGCTCGCGCCGCCGGATCCAGTGGGCCATCTACAACCTCTTCATGAAGAAAGGGGCCGCCACCGATCGCAAGGACGCGGTGGCCGCGCCCACCCCCGCCCCCGAGATGGTGCCCATGCCGCCCATCCTTCCCCTGAAGCGCGAGTGGCGGGAGGCGGTCCTCGAGGCGACGCGAAGTCCCTCAAGCGCCGGTTGAGCATTTCGCCGGCGCGGCTCGACCCGGGCCGCCGCCGGTTGACCCTCGTCGCGATGTGTATCGGGCAGGGGATGATCCTGCTCGACAACACCATCGTGAACGTGGCTCTCCCCGCCATCCAGAAGGGGCTCGGGGTCACGCCGGGCGCGCTCGAGTGGACGGTCAATGCCTACGCGCTCGCCTTGGCGTCGCTCATCATCGTGGGCGGCACCCTGGGCGACCGCTACGGCCGCAAGCGCCTCTACCTGATCGGCCTCGCTGTCTTCACCATCTTCTCCGCGGCCTGCGGCCTCGCCCGCACCGACGTCGAGCTGATCGTGCACCGCGCGCTCCAGGGGGCGGGCGCGGCCATCATGGCTCCGCTCAGCCTGTCCATCCTCGTCGACGCCTACCCGCCGGAGCGGCGCACCACCGCCATCGGCATCTGGGCGAGCGTGGCCGGGCTCGGTTTTCTCGCGGGACCGATCGTGGGAGGTCTCCTCATCGCGCTCTCTGGATGGTCGGCGGTGTTTTTCGTGAACATTCCCATCGCGGTGGTGGGCTTCGCGGCCGCCGTGGCGTCGGTGCGCGAATCCCGTGACGAGGGGGCGCGGACCCTCGATCCCCTGGGGACCGTCCTCATCGCCCTCGGGCTCTTCCTCCTCACCTTCGCCCTCATCGAGACCAACGTGCACCACTGGCTCTCCGCGTACACCCTCTCCCTCGGCGCGGTCGCCCTCGTGGCCATCCTCGCCTTCGTGGCGCACGAGGCACGCACCGCCCACCCCATGGTGCCCCTCGGGCTCTTCCGCGATGTGGTCTTCAGCGCGGCCAACGTGCTCTACGCGCTCGCCTACGCCGCGCTCGCCGCGATGTTCTTCTTCGTCACGCTCTACTACCAGAACGTCAAAGGATGGTCGGCGGTGAAGACGGGGATGTCGTGGATTCCCCTCAATCTGTTCTTCCTCGCCGTCTCCCCGTTGGCGGGACGCATCGTCGGCCACCTCGGCATGGCCTGGACAGTCGGCGGCGGCTTCGCCCTGGCGGGGGTGGCGACCATCGGGCTGGGCCGGCTCGACGTGGCCTCCTCTTACGCGGGGGCGTGGCCGTGGTACCTGCTGAACGGGCTGGGCTACGGTCTCCTCGTGCCCGCCGTCTCGTCGGCGGGGATGGGCGCCATTCCTGCCGAGCACTCGGGCGTGGGCTCGGGGATCCTCAACTCCTCGCGTCAGATCGGCGCCGCCGTCGGCCTCGCCGTGCTCGGCTCGATCAGCGTGGCCACGGTGTCGGCGGCATGGCGGGCGAGCCTGAGCGCGCTCCCCGAGGCGGCCCGCGCGCAGGCCCCGCAATTGCTTCAGCAGGTGGCAGGGGCGGAGGCTCGGGCCGTGGCCGCCGTCCTCGGGTCCTCGGTGACGGCGCCCGCCCTCGACGCCTTCATCTCCGGCTACCGGGTCGCCCTCACCGTCGCCGGCATCCTCCTCCTCGCAGGCGCGGTGATCGCCTTCGCCGCGCTCGGCCGGAGCGCTGATCGCGCCAATCCCTGACGTCTTCGCCCTCCCCAATGCCGCCATACTGTGGCACAGTCTCAGTCAGCCTCTATGCCGCTCACCTCAAGGAGCCCCCGATGATCGTGAAGAGCACCAGCCCGGACGTCAGCATTCCCGAGGTATCGATCACGGAGTTCGTCCTGCGTCACGCGGCCAGGCTCGGCGACAAGCCCGCGCTGATCGACGGGCCGTCCGGACGGGCCCTGAGCTATCGCCAGCTCGCCGAGAGCGTGCGCAAGGCGGCGGCCGGACTCGCCAAGCGGGGCTTCAAGAAGGGCGACGTCTTTGCCATCTACAGCCCCAACGTGCCGGAATACGCGGTGATCTTCCTCGCGGTGGCGGCGGTCGGAGGCATCAATACCACCGTCAATCCTCTCTACACGGCCGACGAGCTCGCCAAGCAGCTCACGGATTCGCGGGCGCGCTTCCTCGTGACGGTGGCGCCGTTCCTCGACAAGGCCAAGGAGGCCGCGAAGAAGAGCGCGATCGAGGAGATCTTCGTCTTCGGATCCGCGGAGGGTGCCACGCCCTTCGCCGATCTCCTCCAGGCCGGCACGGAGCCGCCCCCGGTGCGAATCGAGCCGGGGGAGGATCTCGTGGCCCTGCCGTATTCGAGCGGGACGACGGGCCTCCCGAAGGGTGTGATGCTCACCCACCGCAACCTCGTGGCCAATCTCTGTCAGTGCAACGGCATGCGGAACTGGGAAGGCTTCGGTGAGCACGACATGACCATGGCCGTCCTGCCCTTCTTCCACATCTACGGCATGGTGGTGATCATGATGCTCGGCCTGGCGGGAGGCGGCACCATCCTCGTCATGCCGCGCTTCGACATGCAGGAGTTTCTCGCCGCGGTGCAGAAGTACCGGGTCACCGTGCTTCCGCTGGTGCCGCCCATCGTGCTCGGTCTCGTCAAGCATCCCGCGGCGGCCCAGGCCGACCTCTCCAGCGTCCGGCTCGTCTTCTCGGGGGCGGCGCCCCTCGGCGAGGACATCGCGCGCGAGCTCAGCCGCAAGCTCAATTGCCCGGTGACGCAGGGCTACGGGATGACGGAAGCGAGCCCGGTGACCCATCTGAGCCCGACCAGGAACGCGCCCATGAAGCCGGGATCCGCGGGCTGCGTCGTCCCGAACACCGAGGTGAAGATCACCGATGTGGTGACGGGAGAGATGGTGCCCGCGGGCCGGGAAGGGGAGCTCCTGATCCGCGGTCCGCAGATCATGAAGGGCTATCTCAATCAGCCCGGGGAGACGGCGGCCTGTCTCGACCGCGAGGGCTGGTACCACACCGGCGACGTGGGATACGTGGACGCGGACGGCTATTTCTTCATCGTGGACCGGACCAAGGAGCTCATCAAGTACAAGGGCCTCCAGGTCGCCCCCGCCGAGCTCGAAGCGCTCCTCGTGACGCATCCGGCGGTGCTCGACGCCGCCGTCGTCCGCCGGGCCGACGAGGAGGCGGGCGAGGTGCCGAAGGCCTATGTGGTGCTGAAGCCCGACGAGGCTTCACGCGCGACCAAGGCCGAGGCCATCATGGGCTGGGTGGCGGAGCGCGTCGCCCCCCACAAGCGCATCCGCCAGATGGAGTTCATCGACCAGATCCCGAAGTCGGCCTCGGGCAAGATCCTCCGCCGCGTGCTCATGGACAGGGACAAGACCCGGTAGGTGAGGAGCAGGCTCAGGCCCGACCGTGTCATGGTGAAGGTGCCTCGCCAGGTCACCATGGAGTGAGCGGCGCGGTGAAGGTGCCTCGCCAGGTCACCATGGAGTGAGCGGCGCCCCGGGAGGACGACGGCATGGCCGCTTCTGAGAAGAAGGACGGGTCCGGCTCTGGTCTTTCCGTCGCCATCGTGGCCACCGTGCTCGTGGCCTTCGCGGGAATCTTCGATCCCCTCGTGGTGCCCACGCGCGGGCTCTCCGTGAAGTGGATCGATCACGTGCTCCTGTGGCTCTCCGCGCCGCTCCTCGTGTGGCTGATCCTCGTGGTGAGCGACACCATCCGGCTCGGCGACAAGTACGCCAAGCTTCTCGGGGCCGCCGAGCCCACGAAGTGGCCCGGCCACATGCTGGACGAGGCGGGCAAGCGACTCGGTATCTCGCTGGGCGGAGAAACGCCGGACGCCGCGATCAAGGAAGCGTGCATCAGCCACTGGCTCGACATCAAGGTGATCGAGATGTGGACGGACATCGTCAGTCCCATCATCTACTACCCGTTCATCGTCCTGTGCCTCATGATCCTCTCCCGGAGCCCGCTCTTCGACAACCTGGGCACGCCGTATCAGCTCATGGTCGTCTTCGGGGTGAGCGGGCTCTACGCGGCGGCCTGCGCGTTCAAGCTCCGCGGCGTCGCCGAGCGCGCCCGCGGCATGGCCCTCGAGCGGTTCACCCATCTCCTGGTGAGAGCGAGAGGGCAGGCGGGGGCGCCCGCCATCGCGTCCCAGATCGAGATCATGACGCGGGAGATCGAGTCGCTGCGGCGCGGCGCCTTCGCCCCCTTGACCGAGCAGCCCGTCGTGCGTGCCCTCCTTCTGCCCATCAGCAGCGCGGGGGGACTGACCCTCTTCCGCTACCTCGGCTGGGGCGGGTAGGGCGCCGGTCACTTCGCCGGAGCGGGCTCGGCCGTCGGGTCGGGACGCTTGCCCGCGCCGCGAAGATCGACGAGCCGATTGAGCAGGTCGAACCAGAAGGG